>Ga0209802_1000121_pt1 | contig 57007 bp, 41 predicted proteins | sample GraSoiAngelo_129_FD_185886 | JGI IMG/M metagenome (GOLD analysis project Ga0209802, IMG submission 185886) | Grasslands soil microbial communities from the Angelo Coastal Reserve, California, USA - 14_0927_12_40cm (SPAdes) (version 2) | ecosystem: Environmental > Terrestrial > Soil > Grasslands ...
ACCGGACGAGAAGGCATTGATATCACGGCGACGGAGCGTCCTGACCTCGTCATCCTGGACCTGGGGCTGCCGGACTTCCGAGGAGTGGACGTGTGCCGTGAGATCCGGACGTGGTCCAGGGTGCCTATCCTCGTGCTGTCCGCCCGGCATTCGGACGCCGAGAAGGTGCAGCTGCTCAATGCCGGAGCGGATGACTACGTCACCAAGCCGTTCAGCACTCCGGAATTCGTGGCACGCGTGCGCGCCTTGTTGCGACGGGCGCGCCTCCCCACGGCCGACGACGTCGCGGCGGTGGTCGAGGCGTACGGACTCACGGTCGATCTGGTCCACCGTCGCGTCACGCGGGGCGGCACCGCGATTCGGCTCACGCCGATCGAGTGGGATATTCTGCGCACACTCGTCACCAACGCCGGACGTACGCTCACACATCAGCAGATCTTCGACGCGGTGTGGGGCGACGCCGCGGGCAATCCCCAGCAGTATTTGCGCGTTCACATCACCAACCTGCGGCGCAAGGTCGAGCTGAACCCGGCTCGCCCGGAGCTCATCGTGACGGAGCCCGGGGTCGGCTATCGCGCCGAGTTGCCCCCCCCCGGGTAGCGCGCGGTGGCCCGATCTCGAGTGTGGGCTTGGGTGTTCTGGGTGACCGCCTGCGTGGTCGCCACCGCCGTGCTGCGCGCCCGACGCGACAGCGTGGACACGGTACACGCCGTCCTTACCTATCTGCTCGTCATCCTGGGTGGGAGTGTGAGCGGCGGACGACCACTCGGCCTCACGCTCACCCTGTCCGGGTTCCTGTTGATCGACTACTTCTTTCAGTTGCCGTACGACACGCTTTTCGTGAGCAAGCCGCTCGACTGGATCGTGCTGCTCGCGTTCCTGACGACGGCGGTCGTCACGACGCAGCTGCTGACGCAAGAGCGGGCGCGCGCCGCTGAGGCCGAGCGCAGAGCGGGGGAGGTGGCCTCGCTCGGCCGGCTCGGCGCGGAGATCCTGAGCGCGGGCCGCGCGGAGGAAGCGCTGGCGGGCATTGCGGACCTGATCCGCTCGTCCCTCGAGGTGACGCACTGCCGTATCTACAGTTGGGACGACGATGCCCTGCGCTTGCTGGTGGCATCGCCCGGCGCCGCCCCGGCAGAACCGCGGGTGCCGGACCTCGACGAGCTGCGCCGCGATGCGGAGACCGGCGGCGGCGCAGTTGACCGCTCGGGACATGACGGATCCGGCGCGGTGCCGTCGGCCCGTGATGCGGACGAGCGCACCATGTTCGTGACCCTACGGGCACATGGGCGAACCGTGGGCGTGCTGTTTCTCACCGACGAACGGCCGATCGCGCTCGACGCGGCGCGGCGCCGCTTTCTGAACGCGCTCGCGTACTACGCCGCGCTGGTGGTGGAGCGGACGCGCCTGGTCGCGAAGGCCGAGCACGCCGAGGCATTGCGGGAGGCGGACCGCCTCAAGGATGTCGTGCTGGCCTCCGTGTCGCACGATCTGCGGACCCCGTTGACGACCATCAAGGCACTCGCGCAGGAGAACGCGGTTCGCGGCGACCGGAATGCGCTCGCGATCGAAGAACAGGCGGACCGACTGGGCCACCTGGTCGCCGACTTGCTGGATCTCTCTCGCCTCAAGGGTGGCGCCATGCCCGTGCATCTGGAGCTCAACACGGCCGAGGATCTGGTCGGCGCCGCCCTGCGGCAGATGGCCGGGGTCCTGAAGGATCGGCCGGTCGAGACCAACGTAGACTTCACCGAGCCGGCGCTGGCCGGTCGGTTCGACTTCGTCCAATCGCTTCGCGTCCTCGGCAATCTGTTGGGAAACGCGGTCCGCTACACGCCCCCGGGGTCGCCCGTCGAGCTTTCCGTTCACCGCGAGGGTGGGGCGCTCGTGTTCGCGGTGGCCGACCGCGGCCCTGGGGTCCCCGTGGCGGAGCGGGACCGCATCTTCGAGCCGTTCTACCGCCCGGCCGGCGCTCCCGCAGACGGCGGCGGCGCGGGCCTGGGGCTTGCGATCGCGCGGCGCCTGGCGGAGCTGCAGGGTGGTACGCTCGAATACGCCCCGCGGTCGGGCGGCGGCAGCCGCTTCGTGCTGCGGCTCCCCGCGGACATCCCCACCGGGGTCTTTGTGAAGTCTTAGCACCAATCACACGCCAGGCTCGTTGATTCTTAGCGCGCGCTCCGGATACGTTGCGCGCTATGCGGGACGCTATGAAACGAAATTTGGCGGGCCCCTCCGCGGCGACGCTTGGCGGCGTCGTCGAGCAGCTGTCGCCGATTGTGCGCGCGCTGCTCGATTCGCGGGACGAAGAGATCATGCTCGCCGACACCCGCGGCGGCATGCTGTACCTGAACGCCGCTGCACGGGCTGCCCGGCCACACGCGAGCACACCCTCTCAGTTGATCGCGCGAGGCGGGCGCGCCCTGTCACTGCAGTTGGGCGACACGATGTTCGGCGAGATCATCATCGTGCCCCGGGAGCCCGCTGCCACGTGGGCCGACCAGGAGCGCGGTGCCATCCGGCAGACCCTGCAGCAAGCGGGGGGCAGGCGCGCGGAAACCGCCCGTCGACTCGGCATCAGCCGCACCACCCTGTGGCGACGACTGAGGGCGGAGCGATCGTGAATGCCGCGCCGCACACTCTGGGGTGACGGGAACGATCGCCGTCCACTGAGCCCACGTGTCTCGCCGGCGACGCTGGTGTTCCAGCGTTGGCGTCGCCGCGTGGCCTACCTGTCGTTCGGGACGTACACCACCGTGTTCACCGCCTGCGCTGCGTGGCCGCGCGGGTCACAACTGTCGCCGGCGGCCAGCGGGCTGGTGGGGGACTGGGCCGCCTCTGGACGGTCGCGATCAACGGACACGACGCTGTTGCGGTTCGGCCCCGATGGGAGCGCCGAGCAATTGCAGCTCGGGCCCGGGCACACGGCGCGGGAGATCTCCTTCGGACCGTTCCGCGTGTTCGCCGATACGGGGCGAATGCGGCTGCTCTGCTTCTCCTTGCGTCGCGGTCGCAGTCAGCCGGCGTGCCGCTACTTCCAGGTCGATACGTTGATCGACGAGTCGGGACGCGTCCGTCGACAACTGCGCTTCCTCGACTGGGTCGCTGAGCACGGTGCTGGTCCAGAGAGTTGGACCGAGCGAACGCGATGAGACCGGGCGGCCGGGCGGTCTTTGTCCTGCTGTGCGTCGGAGCATTACGGCCGGTGCGGGCGCAGCAGCCTGCCGCGTGGACGCTCGAGCGGGTATTGGCGGTCGCGCTCCGGCAAAACGCGGACATCCTGACCGCGCGCCTGCGCGTGGACAGCGCGCACGGCGAGCAACAGATCGCCCGGGCGATCCCCAACCCGGTCCTGAATTCTGCCCCGAACCAGCCGTGGCAGTACACCGTGACGCTGCCGCTCGACGTGACGCCGCTGCGCTTTCTGCGCACCCGCGCGGCGGGGCGCGGCGCGGACGCCGCGCGCTCCGACGTCGCCGACGTCGTGCGCCAGGTGTCCTTCGCGGTGCGCCAGGCGTTCTACGACCTGATGCTGGCCGAGCGGCAGCGCGAGCTGGCCGGCGAGCGGCGCGAGATCTTCCGACAGCTGCTGACGGCGGACTCGACGCGCCTGCGTTCGGGCGACATCGCCCAACGCGACGTGACCAGGGCGGAAGTGGAGTACGCTCGTGCTGAGGCCGACCTGCTGCGTGCCGACGCCCAGCTGCATGCCGCGCGTCTCACGCTCCAGCTCCTGATGGGGGTCGCGGCACCCGATACCGGTTTCGCGGTCACCGGGGAGCTGGCGTACCGGCCCGTGGCGATCCCGGTTGAATCGCTCTCGGCCGTCGCCGCGTCGCTGCGGCCTGACGTGCGTGCCGCGCAACAACGGGTCGCGCAGAGCGAGGCGCTGAGCACGCTCGCCGGGAGGCTATGGATTCCGCTGCCCCAGGTGACCTTTTCGCACTCGAGCGGACCGTTCGACCGCGGCGAGCTGTTCAGCAACGGCACGGCGAACGCCGTCGGCTTCGGCTTCACGATGCCGTTCCTCTACTGGAATGGGGGCGAGCGTGAGCGCAGCCGGGCGGGCCTCCAGCAGGCGCAGGTCGCGTCGCGGCGGGTGCAGGCGCAGGTGGCCACGGACCTCGCCATGGCGCTCGATGCCTATCGCTCGGCACGCGGGCTGGCCGAGCGCTACGAGGGGGGCCTGCTCGCGCAGGCTGACAGCGCCCTCGAGATGGCGCGCTATGCCTACCGCGCCGGCACCGCGTCTCTGATCGACTTGCTCGACGCGATCCGCACGTACGCCGACACGCGGGCCGACTACAACATCGCGGTGCACGACTACTGGGTGGCCGTGTACGGGCTGGACCGGGCCGTGGGAAAGGACCTGCTGCCGTGAGCCGGCCCGCCCGAGCCGTCTTCGTCGTGATACTGGCGGCCGCGTGTCGAGCGCGGGCCGCAGACCCGCCACAGGGTGCCGCCGCCATCCCTGCAGGCGAGGTCCGCTTCGAGCCGGGTTCGCCCCAGCTCGCATACCTGGCGGTCGACACCGTGCGCACGGAGCGCGAACGAGTCGTCGCCGTGCTTCCCGCCGAGCTCGTGATGGACGAGAACCACACGGCGCGCGTGGCGTCGCCGGTGTCCGGCCGCGTCGTGACGGTGGATGTGCAACTGGGGGACCGCGTGGTGGCGGGCCAGGCGCTGGCACACATCGCTTCAGGCGATGTCGCCCAGGCGCAGAGCGATCTGGCGAAGGCGGAGGCGGCGCTAACCGTCACGACCGCGGCTCGAGCCCGCGCGCGCGACCTGTACGAGCACAGGGTGATCGCGCTCAAGGACCTGCAGCAGGCCGAGAGCGACGAGGCGCAGGCGCGCGCGGAGCGCGACCGCGCCCTCGCCCGCGTCCGCCTGCTCGGGGGAGGGGCGAGCGACAGCGTCAGCCAAGTCTTCCTGCTCCGCTGCCCGATCGCCGGGACCGTGATGGAGCGGACGCTCAACCCCGGCGCCGAAATCCGGGCCGACAACGCGCAGCCGCTCGTCACCGTCACGGCGCTCGACACGCTCTGGCTCACGGCGAGCGTGTATCAGCGCGATCTCGGCGTCGTCCGGACCGGCCAGCGGTTCTTGTTCACGACCGACGCCCTTCCCGGCCAACGGTTCGCTGCCCGCGTGAGCTACGTGAGCGGCGCCCTGGTCCGGGAGACCCGCACGGCGACGGTCCGGGCGGCGGTGGCGAATCCGACCGGCGCCCTCAAGCCCTCGATGGTGGGCGAAGCGCGGCTCTATACCCCTGCCGGCGAAGGCGTGGCCGTCGTGCCGGACGACGCGGTGGTGACGCGCGGCACCGAGACGGTGGTATTCGTCCAGCTCGAGCCGGGCCGGTACGCCCGCCGAGCGGTGACCGTCGGGGATGACGACGGCGAGTCCGCCGTGGTGACGAGCGGCCTTCGGCCGGGCGAGCTCGTCGTGACGCGCGGCAGCCTCCTGCTGGGCGCTGAGGCCGACCGGGCTCGCTAGATGCTGCGCCGCATCGTCCGGTTCGCGCTGCGGCAGCGCGTGCTCGTGCTCGCCGCCACCGCCGCGCTGGCGCTGCTCGGCGTCCGCGCATTCGCCGGGTTGCCGGTCGAGGCGTTCCCCGACGTCGAAGACATCCACGTCCAGGTCATTTCCCAGTGGCCCGGCCACGCGGCCGAGGAGATGGAGCGCTCGGTCACCCTGCCGATCGAGCGCCAGCTGAACGGCCTGCCCTACCTCACCAACCTGCGCTCGGTCTCGATGTTCGGTCTGTCGGTGGTGACGCTGACGTTCGAAGACGCAGCGACCGACTACTTCGCGCGCCAGCAGACGCTCGAGCGGCTTCAGACCGTCAGCTTGCCCGCGTCGGTCACGCCGCAGCTCGCCCCTCTCGCCAACGCCATCGGTGAGATCTACCGCTACACGCTGGCCGGGCCGCGCTCGCTCACCGATCTCAAGGCGTTCGAGGACTGGACCGTCGAGCCGGCCTACCGCACGGTGCCGGGAGTCGCCGACGTGGTGTCGTTCGGCGGGCAGGTCAAGCAGTACCAGGTGGACGTGGACCCCGCCAAGCTGCGGTCGTACGGCCTGACGCTCGCCCAGGTGGAGCAGGCCGTCGCGGCGGCGAACGCCAACGCGGGTGGGGGATATCTGGAGCACGGGTTCGAGAAGCAGGCGGTGCGCGGCGTCGGCCTGTTCACGTCGGTGGACGACATCGCCGCGGTGCCGGTCGCGACGCGGGACGGTGTGCCGATCCGCGTCCAGGACGTGGGCCGCGCGACCCTGGGCGGCGCCCCCCGCGAGGGGATCGTCGCGAAGGACACCGCCGACGACGTGGTCGAGGGCATCATCCTCGCGCGCAAAGGGCAGAACGCCCTCGACGTGCTCAAACGGGTGCGCGCTAAGACGACGCAGATCAACGCCACGCTGCTCCCCCCGGGCGTGCGCCTCGTCCCGTTCTACGACCGCGCCGACCTCGTGGGTCACACGGTCCGGACGGTGGAGGAGAACCTCGCGTTCGGCGCCATCCTCGTCACCCTCGTCCTGGTGGTGTTCCTCGGTGACTGGCGCAGCGCGGTCATCGTGGGCGCCGTCATTCCGCTGTCGCTGCTCGGCGCATTCATCTTGATGGATGCCGAGGGCGTCTCCGCCAACTTGATCTCGCTCGGCGCGGTGGACTTCGGGATCATCGTGGACGCCGCGGTGGTGATGGTGGAGGCGTTTCTGGTGCGACTCGCCCTCACGCCGCCGGCGGGCGACGTGGCACAGCGTCATCTGCTGGCGGAAGTCGCCGAGCGCATGGGGCGGCCGATCGTCTTCTCCAAGCTGATCATCATCACGGCGTTCCTTCCGATCTTCACGTTCCAGCGGGTGGAGAAGCGCATCTTCTCGCCCATGGCCTTCACGTTGAGCTTCGCGCTGCTCGGCTCGCTGGCGCTGTCCCTCACCCTCGTCCCGGTGCTGGCCAGCCTGTGGCTGCGCGGCCAGCGTGTCGAGCAGCGGACCCCCGCCACCCGCTGGCTCGAGCGCGTGTACCGGCCGTGTCTCGAGTGGGTGCTCGACCGGCCGCGCCTCACGCTCGGCATCGCTTCTGTCGCCCTGGTGCTCGCGCTCGCCGCGGGCACCCGGCTCGGCACCGAGTTCTTGCCGGAGCTCGACGAAGGAAACATCTGGTTGACGGTGACGCTGCCGGTCGGGATCTCCCTGGAACGGGCCAAGGACATCGAGCGGCAGATCCGCCACACCGTGCTCGGCCACCCGCAGGTGCGTCAGGTGACCACGCAGCTCGGACGGCCGGACGACGGCACCGACGCCAAGGGAGCGAACAACCTGGAGGTGTACGCCGATCTCAAATCGCACCGCGAGTGGGGCTCGGTGCGCGACAAAGACGAGCTGACCGCCCGGCTGTACGCCGAGCTCGCCACGATTCCCGGGATCGACTTGAACTTCTCTCAATACATCAAGGACAACGTCGAAGAGGCCCTGTCGGGCGTGAAGGGCGAGCTGGTGGTGAAGATCTTCGGCCCCGATCTGGACGTGCTCCAGGAGAAGGCCGAGGAGACGCGTCGCGCCATGGCCGGCGTGCGCGGGGTCGCCGACCTGGGGGTGGAGCAACAGTTCGGGCAGCCGCAGCTGCGCTTCCAAATCGATCGGGCTGCCGCGGCCCGCTACGGCCTCACGGTGCGGGACGTGGACGACGCGATCGAGACGGCGATCGGGGGTCGCGCCGTCACCCAACTGCTGGACGGCTCACGGGTGTTCGACGTGCGCGTGCGCTATGCGGCGTCGAGCCGCTCGAGCCTCGACGCCGTGCGGCACGTCGCGCTCGATACGCCCGACGGACGGACGGCCCCACTCGGCAGCGTGGCGCGGCTCGTGGTCGGCGAGGGCCCCTCGCGCATCTCGCGCGAGGCGAACGAGCGCCGCATCGCGGTGAAATGCTCGGTGCGGGGGCGCGACCAGGGCAGCTTCGTCGCCGAGGCGCAGCGCCGCGTGGCCGGACGGGTGGCCCTGCCGCCGGGCTACCGCGTGGTGTGGGGTGGGCAATTCGAGAACCAGCGGCGTGCCATGGCGCGTCTCGCGGTGATCGTGCCGACCAGCATCGCGTTGATCTTCATCCTGCTGTTCTCGGCTTTCGGCTCGACCAAGTACGCGAGCTTGATCCTCGTCAACCTGCCGTTCGCCCTGATCGGCGGCATCGCCGCATTGTGGGGGCGACACCTCAGCCTGAGCGTGTCGGCCGCCGTGGGGTTCATCGCCCTGTTCGGGATCTCCGTGCAGAACGGTGTGCTGCTGGTGGGCGAGTTCAACCGGGTGCGCGAGGCGGGTGCAGCGCTGGAGGAGGCGGTGCGGCGCGGGGCCATGGAGCGCCTGCGCCCGGTCGTCATGACCGCGCTCATGGCCGCGCTGGGGCTGCTCCCGGCGGCGTTGTCGCGCGGGGTCGGCGCCGAGACGACGCGCCCGTTTGCGTCGGTCATCGTCGGAGGCTTGGTGTCGAGCACGGTGTTGACGCTTCTGCTCCTGCCGGTGCTGTATCGCTTGTGGCACGAGGAGCCGAAGGAGGACATCCCCGGCTAGCGCGGCGACGGGGGAACGCCCTCGCTGGGGGAGGACCGATGAGGTTGGGCGTGGACCACCGCCCGCCCCTAGGATGCATCGTCCGGGTCGGGGAGGCAAGTCCCCCGCCGTCAGTGGCTGCGCGGCCGGTTCTCCCACACCACGTTCACGATTACCCATTGCCCGTTCCACTTGATCAGCTCGAGGAAGTCCACCCAGGTCGTCGCGTCTACGCGGGCGATCGCGGCGTTGCCGAAGATGTCCAAGATGGTGACGCTGTCCCGCCGCTCGGCCGGCGGGATCTTGCCCACCCCTCTGCGCGTGGACTGCACCAGCTCGAGTGCCGTGAGGTCCACCAAGCGGCTGCGGCCCTGGTCATCCTGGTACACGAGGCGCTTGGCGAGATGTGTGTGCAGCGCCCGCTCCATGCGGGCCGCGTCACCCTCGTACCAGCCGTCGATGTAGTCGTGCGCCGTGGCGCGGATCCCCGCCGAGTCGGCGGCGCTCTGGGCGTGAGCGCGAGCCGCGCCGCTGGCGAGCAGCGCGAGGCACAACAGATACGTCCGATGCATGGCGGACCCCCCTCGTGAAATGTGAGACGAAGCTGATACGGGGCGCGGGACGGAAATGTAGCCCGCGCGGCGGGTCGCGAGCTTCCTCTTGACGCATCAATCGATGTTGATATGTTTACAGGTCATGGCGATCGCGACTCTTCCCAACACGGCGCGCGCGGCGCGTTGGTTTCACGCGCTCTCCGATGAGACGCGGCTCGAGATCGTCGAGCTGCTGTCGCACGGGGAGCGCTGCGTCTGCGACCTGCAGGATGCACTCGACGCCGCTCAGTCTCGGCTCTCGTTTCACCTCAAGATCCTCAAGGAGGCGGGGGTCGTCACGGACCGGCGCGAGGGGCGATGGGTCTATTACGCGCTCAACCGCGAGCTGCTGGACGGGATCGCGGCGTTCGCCCAAGCGGTCAAGCCGGGAAAGCACGCCGGGAGCTGCGCTCGGGCGTGCTGCGATTGATCTGTGTTGTCCCACACATCGCGTTTGTTGATCACCGACGGGGGAACCGATGAGCGGCGAACACATCAAAGACACGGTGCGGGGGAAGTACGGTGAGGCGGCGCTGCGGGTGCTGAGCGGCGAGCGCGCCAGCTGCTGCGGTGACGCGATCAGCTCGAACCTCTACGATCCCGCGGAAACCGCCGCGCTCCCCGAACGGGCGGTGCTCGCCTCGCTTGGCTGTGGCAATCCCACCGCCTTGGCCGAGCTGCACGCGGGAGAGACGGTGCTCGACCTGGGGTCGGGCGGTGGGCTCGACGTCCTCCTGTCCGCTCAGCGTGTGGGGCCCACCGGGCGGGCCTACGGCCTGGACATGACCGACGAGATGCTCGCCCTCGCGCGCGAAAACCAGCGCAGGGCCGGCGTGGTGAACGTCGAGTTTCTGAAAGGGGAGATCGAGCAGATCCCCCTCCCCGACGCGTCTGTGGACGTGATCATCTCGAACTGCGTCGTCAATCTCTCGGCGGACAAGCGCCGGGTGCTGCGTGAGGCGTTCCGCGTGCTCAAGCCGGGGGGCCGGTTCGCCGTGTCGGATGTCGTGGTGCGGGGCGAGCTCCCGCCCGCCGTGCGGCGCAGCATGGAGCTGTGGGTGGGGTGCGTGGCCGGGGCGCTGGAAGAGAAGGAATACCAGCGCCTCCTCACCGAGGTCGGCTTCGTGGACGTCGCCGTCGAGCCGACGCGCATCTACGAGTTCGCCGACGCGCGGGCCGTGCTGACCGGCGCCGGGCTCGACGCGGAGGTACTGGCACGTCAGGTCGCCGGGCGGATCATGGGGGCGTTCATCCGCGCCCGCAGGCCCGCGTGAACGGGCCGCGTCGCTTCCGGGTGCTGTTTCTGTGCACTGGGAATTCCGCCCGTAGCCAGATGGCGGAGGCTCTGCTCAACTGGAAGGGGAAGGGGCGGTTCCAAGCTGAGAGCGCCGGCTCCCAACCAGCCGCGCAGGTGAACCCCCACGCAATCGAGACGCTGCGGGCGCACGGCATCCCCTGGGCCGGCCATCCGCCGCGCTCGCTCGATGGCGTGGAGCGCGAGCCCTGGGACTACGTGATCACCGTGTGCGATCGAGCGAAGCAGTCGTGCCCGATCTTTCCAGGACAGCCACTGGTCGCCCACTGGGGCATGCCGGATCCCGCTGAGGTGGAGGGCGACGAGGCCCGGAAGTGGGCGGCGTTCCGGGATGCGTTCCTGCTGCTCAGCCGGCGGATCGACCTGCTGCTGGCGCTGCCGCTGGACAAGCTCGAGCGGCGCGCGGTCCACGCCGACATCACGGCCATCGGTCGCCCGACTCCCTGAGGCGCACGCCCGCTCGGAGCAGCCCCTATATTCTCGCTCCGTGACGCCGGACATCCCCACCGACCTGCAGGCCGCGCTCGACGCGCGCTATGAGCTCCGCCGCGTGCTGGGGCGGGGGGGCATGGCCACCGTATACCTCGCCGCCGACCGCAAGCATCGCCGCGAAGTCGCGCTCAAGGTGCTGCTCCCGGGGCTCGCCGCGTTTCTCGGCGCGGAGCGGTTCCTGCGGGAGATTCAGACGGCGGCACGCCTCACGCATCCGCATATCCTCGCGTTGCACGACTCGGGGGAGGCGGGCGGGTTCCTGTACTACGTCATGCCCTATATCGAGGGGGCGTCGCTGCGCCAGCGGCTCCAGGACGCCCGACGCCTGAGCGGAGAGCACGCGCTGGCGATCGCCGCGCCCGTGGCCGACGCGCTCTCCTACGCGCATCGCATGGGCGTGTTACACCGCGACATCAAGCCCGAGAACATCCTTTTCTCGCAGGGCCATCCGATCGTCGCCGACTTCGGCATCGCCAAGGCCATCAGCACGGCGGGCGGCGCCAACTTGACGCGCACCGGGTTCCCCCTCGGCACGCCGGGCTACATGAGTCCCGAGCAGGCGGCGGGGCTCACCGATCTCGACGAGCGCACCGACGTGTACAGCCTGGCGGTCGTGATCTACGAGATGCTGGTGGGCGAGCCCCCCGGACGCTGGCCCACCGAAGACGCGGTGCGCACGGGTCGATTTCTCGAGGCGACGGCGTCGCACCGGTTGCGCCTCACGGAAGCGGGCAGCCGACTGGAGGGCGCGCTGGTTCACGCCCTGGCGATCCGGCTCGACCAGCGCACGCTAACCCCCGGGGCGCTGATCGACGAGCTCTCCGGTGCGGCGTCCCCTCCGCGGCGGCGCTACAGCGGGGGCGAAGTCCAGGAGATCGTGAAGCGGGCCAGCGAGCTCGAGGCGACCACCCCGACCGCGGGTGGCGCAATGACCCTGGGCGGCGTCGAGGCGCTGGCCGCCGAGGTGGGGATCGCGTCCCGCGTCGTACGCGCGGCCGCCGAATCGCTCGTGCCGGCCCCGGCCCCGGCGCCCGCGGCCGGGCTGCGGCGGAACCGTTGGGTCGGCGGGCCGACCACGCTGCTGTTCGAGCGCGTGGTCGAGGGTGAAGTCCCGGACAGCGAATGGCTGGGGTTGGTGGACGAAATCCGGCGCGTTATGAACAACGTCGGACAAGTGAGCCAGTTCGGCCGCTCGTTTTCGTGGGTTGCCGCGCGGCGTGGCGCGTCACAGCGGGATCTCGAGGTGGCCGTGTCGGTGCGCGGGGGTCAGACCCGCATCACCATCCGCGAGAACCTCGCATCGCTGATGGGCGCGGTGTTCGGCGGTATCGGCGGGGGGATGGGCGGGGGCGGCGTCTGGCCCGGTCATCGGTATCGCCATCGGGTTGTTCCATCTGCCGCCCGGCGCTATCGGAGCCATCATCCCGCTGTGGCTGGGGACCACCTATGTGACGGCCCGGACCGCCTATCACGCCAGCACCAAGCGGCGGGCGCGGGAGCTCGAGCACCTGACCGACCGGCTGGCAGCGCTCGCTCGCGAGCTGGTGTCGCAACCGCCCGCGCTGCGGAATCCCTAGCCGCGGGCGCTCCCCCCCCCGGCGCTACCCCCCGTACCCTCGAAGCGTCGCGGCTCCGGGAGGTATTCCACCGTGCCCCCGCGCCATCACACCGCCCGGGCGAGCGCCGTGATGGCGGACCGGACGCGGAACGCCACGACGAGCTGCACGAAGCCGACGACCAGCGAGAACCACGCGATGAGCGCGAGCACGGTCGCCACCGTCAACCGCGGATACGCAACCGCGGCCACGGCGAGAGCGAGGCTGAGGATCGCGCCCAGCAGGCTCCAGCGCGAGGATGCCCCCATCGCCCGCTGAACCCGCGCCAGCAGGAACTGCACGACGCTCGCGAGCAGCATCCACAGCGACACCGACACGACGATGTAGGCGAGCGACAGGGCCGGATTCAGAAAGGCGAGCACCCCGAACGCCCCGCTGATCAGCCCCTGGAGCAGGAGCACCCACCAACGATCGAACAGCGGGCGCAGTTGGAAGGCGTACACGAGGGCGACGAGGCCGTCGACCAGCGCGTACGCCGCGATGAACGCCATGAGGACGACGAGCGTCGCCCCCGGCCACCACAGCGTGAGCACGCCGAACGCCAGCGCCGCGGTGCCACGCAGCAGGAACAGCCACCAATGATGGCGGGCGGCGGCCGTGATGTTGTCGGGAGTCATGGGCGCTCCTGGGGTGGATACCGGGAGCGAGAGCTACGCGTCCGCTGCGGGGTCGTCAAGTCAAGGACCCGGCGGAGCGCGGGGGCTACGGCTGGCGCGTGAACACCGCGCGCCACCCACGATCGAGCGCCGCCCACGTGAAGTGGTTCTGGTCGAGCACACTCAAGGCGGAGGACTGCACGAGCCTCTGGCCGGAGCCGGCGCCCGACGGGATCGGGGTGAAGGTGATGAGCGGCCCAGCGAAGTCCAAAGTCCCCGTCAGCAGTTCCGGTGCCGCCCCGGCGTTGTACACCGCGGTGCTGAAAAACCGGTCGCCGCCGGGGTCGAACCCGATGATGCCCTGGCCCTGGATCGTGGAGTGATCGAGTTGCTCGGTCCAGGTCAAACGCAGGTCGTCGAACAGCGGGGCCACGACGCGCGTGCCCGACGCATCCGGGGCACCGTCGAAGTTGCCGGCGAACCAGATCTCGAACCGCCACGTTCCGACCAGGCCACGCAGAATGGCACGCGCCGGTTCCAGATGAGCCGGCTGGGTGGCTTCGATCGGAGCCATTTCGGCAGGTTGGCTGAGCCGCCGGCCACCCTGGGCGGCGAGCGGCTGCATGGCGACCGTCGCGATGGCGAGCGCGCCAAGCGCGACCGTGATGGCTCTGGACCTTGGATGGGCCTGGATTCTCATGGTGGAGGGCGTAGTGCACGGGCCATGCCACCCTTGGCCGGCGCAGGATGGCGTCCGCGCCGCCGTGCGTCTCGCCTGCACTCTTGCAAGCTGCACGCACTGCTTTAAGACGCGAGCAGCTTCCCCAAATTGTCCAGCATTGCCTTGAGCTGGCTCTGCACTCTGCGCTTGTCCAAGAACCGGCCGCGCACCCAGGCACCGAAGCCCTGGGGAGTCCACACGTCACGGATCGTGACGGCCGTCGCGCCCGCGCTTGCATCGAGACGGAAGAACGTCTTCCAGCCCTTACGCTCCCCTCGCTCCACCCAGCCGAACGTGGTGGGCGGGCTGAAATCGACCACCTCGAACTCGGTCTGGCGCCCGCCGAACCGTGCCTTGAACCGAACGCCTTTGCGGAGCGGCACGTCGCTCTGGACGCCGTCGCATCCAGGGAGCCACTGGGCGATGCGAGCAGGGTCGGTGAGCAGGGCGAAGACGCGCTCAATCGGAGCGCGGATCGAGTTGATCAGGGTATGGCTGACGGGCCGCATCGCCTTTGATGATGCAGGAGCGGGGCAGCCCGCACAAGACGCGGTCGCGCCATACCGCGCGCAGGGTGTTCCAGCTTGGCATGGACGGCAACTACCTGGCGCCCGGAAGTAAGACCTGAGCTGCCCCATTCAGCCAATCGGCACATCCGCCCGTAATCCTCTCAGGAGCTGGGGAGTCACGTCGCGTCGTCAAAGTTTCCTATTGGAGGGAAAGAGCCGGTGCCTTCGACCATGCTGGTCGCGCTTGTGAGCGGCGCGCTGCTCGGCAGCGCGATCTGGATGCCCCAGGCCGCCCCACGTCCGGATCTCTCGGGGCGGTGGACGTACAACGCGGGTCAAAGTGACAACCCTCGCAGCCTGATGCAACGCCCCGATAGCGCCGGCGGTCGCCCCGGAATGGAGGGCGCGGGCGGTCGGGGGGCCGGGGGGGGCGGCTTCCGTGGCGGGCGTGGTGGGTTCGGCGGAGGTCGCGGCGGGTTTGGGGGCAGGGGCAGGGGTGAGGGCGGGGGCGGGATGAGCGACGAGCAGCGTCAGCGGATGCGCCAGACGATGGACTTGGCGTTCCATCCGCCCGCCGCCATCACGATCGTCGCGACCGACTCGACCGTGACGCTCACAGCGGACAGCGGCGAGGCCCTGGTGCTGTACGACGACGGCCGGAAGCTCAAGCAGCAAGTCGACGGCGGTGGGGACGTCCAGATCAAGGCCCATTGGCAGGGCAACGACTTCGTAGTGGAGCGCAAGGTGTCGGGGGGCGGCAAGGTCACCGAGGACTACCTGCGTTCGCAGGACGGCAAGCAGCTCTACGTGATCGTCAGCTTCGACGGGGGCCGTGGTCGTACCATCGACTTCCGGCGCGTGTACGACGCCGCGGCGAGCGCGCCACAGACGCAGTAGCTCAACAGGCTTCGCGCCCCGCTCGTATATCCGGTGGACTTCTCCGGAGCCCACGCTGTGATGCCACGCCCGTCCCGCTGGCTGCTCGTTGCTCTCGGTGCGCTCGCCGCGCCGCTCACCGGCGCGGCTCAGGTGGGCACGACCACCGACATCATCACCGGTACCGTCACGGGCCCCGACAACCAACCGCTGCCGGGCGCAGTCGTCCAGGCGACGTCCCTCGAAACCCAGGTGTCGCGCCAGCGCACCACGGACGCCCGCGGACGCTTCACCATCCTCTTCCCCGACGGCGGCGGGCAATATCAGCTCGTGGTGCGCTACCTCGGCTTGGCCGCGGCGCGGGTCGCGATCGCGCGCCAGGCGGATGAGGATCGCCTCGTGGCCAACGTGCAGATGGAGGTGGCCGCCGTGTCGCTCGATGCGGTGACGGTCCGTGCGCGCGCCCCGCAGCGCGGCGTGGAGCGCCCGACGCCGGGCTCCACGGAGCGCAACCTCGCGCCCGAGGTCATCGCCCGCCTGCCGATCGATGCCTCTGACCTGAACACGCTCGCCACGCTCGCCCCCGGCGTCGTGGGGATCGGTGAGACCGATTCCACCAGCGCCGCGTTCTCGGTCGCGGGCCAGCGCTCGACCGCCAACAACATCACGCTGGACGGCCTCTCGTTCGGCTCGGGGAACGTGCCGCAGGACGCGCTCCGCACGACGCGCGTCGTGACGAGCACCTACGACGTGGCCCGCGGCCAGTTCTCAGGTGGGCTGGTCGCGTCGACCACGCGCAGCGGCACCAATGTTCCGCAGGGGTCGTTCACGTACGGGCTGCGTGATCGCGACCTCGCCTGGGGCGGCGTGACGGAGTCGCCGTTCGACCAGGGGTACACCCAGAACCAGCTGAGCGGCGGCATGGGGGGGCCGATCGTGCCCAACCGGCTGTTTGTGTTCGGTTCGCTGCAGGGGCGCTGGCGCGGTCAAGCCCTGCCGTCGCTCGTGTCGGCCGATCCGCCGAGCCTCGAGCGGCTCGGGGTAAGCCCCGATTCGGCGGCACGTTTTCTCGCGCTGGCGGGCGCGACCGGTGTCCCCATGACGGTGCCGGCGCTGCCCGGCGACCGCGCGACCGACAACAGCGTCGCGCTGCTGCGGCTCGACTGGAACCTCTCGGACGCGCAGACGGTGATGCTGCGGTTGGACGGTCGCTGGAGCTCGCAGGACCCCACCCGTGTGAGCCCGCTGGCGCTCCCCGCGACCGGCGGCACCCGCGCGCAGCGTGCCGGAGGCGCGATGGCGTCGCTGTCGTCGCACTTCGGCGAGGGCTTCATCAACGAAGTGCGCGGCTATGTGTCCACGGATCGCTCGGACGCTACCGGGTTTCTCGAGCTGCCCGAGGGGCGCGTGCAGGTGGGCTCAAGCCTCTCCGGGACCGGGCTGGGGCGCGGCATCGCGACCCTCGCCTTCGGCGGCAACCCCGGCTTCCCCCAGCGCACCGATGCGAGCACCGCTGAAGTGACGGAGGAGCTCTCGTGGTTGTCCGCGGCCGCTGGACATCGGCTCAAGCTCGGCCTCTACCTGAACGGAGCGCGCCAGCGCGCGATGCAGGCGCCCAACCAATACGGGACGTTCGTGTTTCAGTCGCTCGATGCGCTCGCGGCGGGGCAGCCGGCGCAGTTCACCCGCACGCTCGCCCCGCTCGAGCAAGCGGGGACGGCCTGGAACGGCGCGCTCTACCTCGGCGATATCTGGCGAGCGGGCGGCGGCGTGCAGCTCACCTACGGCGCGCGGCTCGAGGCGGCTCGTTTCACCGGCGCGCCGGCGTACAACCCCGCTCTCGACTCGCTGTTCGGCATCCGCACCGACCGGATCCCGAGCGAGCTACACGCATCGCCCCGGATCGGCTTCACGTGGACCCTCGGCGGCGGGGGGAACGGCGCGGGGATGTTCGGCGAGCCGCCCGGGACGATCGTGCGCGGCGGCGTGGGAGACTTCCGCAGCCTCACGCCGAGCGCGCTCTACTCCGCCGCCCTCGCGGCGCCTGGCTTGTCGAACGCCGAGGCCCAGCTCGTGTGCGTCGGCGCAGCGGTCCCGACACCCGATTGGACGCAGTACGCGCAAGATCCGGCCACCATTCCGTCGCAGTGCGTCGACACGGCCACGACGGTCACGATCACGCCACACCCCAACGCCACGGTGTTCGACCCTGAGTACACCGCGCCGCACGCGTGGCGCGCCTCGCTCGGCGTTCAGCGACGGGTGCGAGGCACCTACACCGTCTCCGTAGACGCGAGTTACGCCCGTGGCCGCAGCCAATACGGGTTCCGCGATCTCAATCTGGTGGGGACACCGCGCTTCACTCTTCCGGACGAAGCCAATCGCCCGGTCTTCGTCCCCGCGGACTCGATCGTCCCCGCGACCGGCGTGCTCAGCCTGCAGCAGTCCCGGGTGAATCCGCGGTACGGCCAGGTGATTGCGATCGGCTCGGATCTCCAATCCGATTCGCGGCAGCTCACGCTCGGGCTGGGCGGCTTCACGGCGCGCGGCGCGACGTTCCAGCTCACGTACACGCTCACACACGCGCGCGATCAATCGTCGTTCTCGTGTTGCGCGGCGTCGCAAGGGTTCTCGGCGCCCACCACGGCGGGCGACCCCAACGCCCGCGAGTGGGCCACCAGCAGCTTCGAGCGACGCCACTCCTTGCTCGGCACGGTCACCTACCCGATCACCGCTGCGCTCGAGGTCACCGCCATCGGCCGGCTCACCTCGGGCGTGCCGTTCACACCGCTCGTGGGCTCGGACGTGAACGGCGACGGGGCGCGCAACGACCGGGCGCTGGTGTTCGATCCGGCGACGACGGCCGACACGGCCCTAGCGAACGGGATGCGGGCGCTGCTGGGCACTGCGTCGCCGGGTGTGCGCGCCTGTTTACAGAGCCAGGCCGGCCGGGTGGCCGCGCGCAACTCCTGCACCGGGCCCTGGCAGCCGTCCCTCGACCTGCAAGTCAACTGGCGGCCGGGATATTTCGGGTTGGACCGGCGGCTCACGGTGTCGCTCCTGACCGTGAATCTGCTGGGCGGGCTCGACGAGTGGCTGCACGGCGCGGCCAACCTGCACGGCTGGGGCTTCACGGCGGCGCCCGATGCGGTACTGCTCTACGTGCGGGGGTTCGATCCCGCCGGGCCACAGTACCGCTACGCCGTGAACGGCCGGTTCGGGGCTACCGCCGGCGCGAACGGCGGCGTGATCGTCCCGTTCCAGGTCGCGCTGCAGGTGCACGTGACGGTCGGCCCGGACCGCACGCGCGACCGGCTGCGCGCCGCGTTCGGCGGACGACGAGGGGGCGGGGGCGGAGGCGAGGGAGGGCGGGGCGGTTCGCCCGGGGCCGAGGGCGGCGGCCCGCAGGATTTCGCCGCGCGGCTCGCGCGCATTCTCCCGAATCCGATCAGCGCGATCCTCGAGCTCCGCGACTCACTGGCGCTCTTACCCGATCAGGTCGCCGCGCTGCAGGCGATCGCCGATTCGCTCGACGCGCAGAACCGCCCGGTGTCGGACTCGCTGCAGGCGGCGGTGGAGCGCGCGGGGGAGCGTCCCGACCCGGGGACCTTGTTCGCGCGGCTCCGCCCCAAGCTGGCCGAGGGACGCGAGCACATCCGGCGGGCTCTAGGGCGCGCTCGCGGCGTGTTGACGCCCGACCAATGGGCGAAGCTCCCCGATGCGCTCAAGACGGTCGGAGGCCGGGCAGGCCGCGGCGGACGCTAGGGCAGCTCTGCATAGGTACGCGAAATCGGGGGTGCGGGCGTCGCACGCGTCACACGCGAGGGCGCTCGGGCGGCACATCGCGCCGAAGCATAGGCGAAGCCGACGCTCATGTGCCTGCCGTGCGCCCTCGCGTGTCAGCGTGGGACGCCCCCACCCCCGACTTCGCGCGACTTGTGCAGAGGCTTCCCTAGCGGTATTCCAGCTCGCGCCGCGTGTAGATCTCGCCGCGACGCACCACCAGCGCGATCCGCCGCACGTTGCGGACGTCGGCGAGCGGATCGGCATCGAGCACGACCAGATCGGCCACCGAGCCGGCGGCGACAGTGCCCGTACTGTCCAATCCGGATGCAATAGCCGCGGTGCGCGTGGCCGAGATGAGGACGTCTCGGGGCGCGAGCCCCGCTGCTTGCATCGCCTCGAGCTCCATGAACACCGACGCCCCGTGTAGCGTGAGCGGGTTGCCCGCGTCCGTGCCCAACGCCACAGGGATGCCGGCGTCGTGCACCCGCTTGAGATTCGCCAGCCCCTGCGCCAGGTTCCGCGCGGTTCGCGCCGCCCGCTCGTCGACGGCGGCCGCACTGAGACGCTGTGCCCGCGCCACGGTGTCGGTCGCGAGCGCCTTGACGCGCGTCGCGGGATCCACGCACGCGAGCGGCTGTCGGTCGCGCTCGAACCGCCGCGCCGACACCTGACGATAGCCGTCGGGCACCGTCAGGGTCGGGACGTAGATCGTTCCCTGGCGGCGGACCAGCGTGAGGAACTCGTCGTCCACCGGGGCCGACCACACCGAATGTACCAGCACCCGCGCTCCGGCCCGCACCGCGTCCTTCGCCTCCCACAGCCCCGTGGCGTGCACGATGAGCGGCAGCCCGACTTTGCGGGCTTCGTCGCCCGCCGCGTGCACCAGCGCCGACACGCGGGCGGTGTCGGGCGGCTGAGGCGGCATGATGTACCACACCTTGATGGCTGCGGCACCCCAGGCCTTGTGGGCGCGCACCGCCGCCCGCACGGCGGCCTCATCCGACATATAGATGAATTGGCGCTGGTCGGGCAGGTTGAGCCAGAAGTCGATGGTGGAGAGCAGCGGGCCGGCCGCCACGACCCGTGGCGCCGTGGTGCTCCGCGCCGTCCGCTCCTGGAGCTCGAGCGTCCACGGGTAGCCGCCGACGTCGAACACCGACGTGACGCCGCTGCAGAGGTAGGAGCGGTATAAGCGCTCCGGCTGCGCGTGCAGGTCCGCTTCGACCTGCGCGTAGGGATAGCGGTCCCGCAGGTCCAGCGCGTCGGGTCGCCCATCCACCCAGCCGGTCTGCGAGAAATGCACGTGCGTGTCGATGAGCCCCGGGATGATCCACTTCCCGGCGGCGTTCACACTGTCCGCGTCGGCCGGGACGGGGCAGGCGGCGCGCGATCCGGCGCAGGCGATCCGGCCGTCCCGCATCACCACCACAGCGTCGCCGACAGGAGCAGCACCCGTCCCATCCACCAGCGTGGCGCCCACCAACGCCATCGGGGGCGGGTCCACGTTGCGCGTCGGGAACGCCGTCGTCACCGCGACCTTCCAGCCCGAAGGCGTGCGGATGAAGACGCGCTCGCTCACGCCCCGGGCACTGCCGCTCGAGTCCACCACGCGATAGCGGTATGCGCCGTAGGCGACGTCGGGCGACAGCGGCACCACCCTCAGGTGGGTCGCCACGAGCGTATCCGGCCAGCCGTCGCCCGCCCCGCGCGCGAAGTCGTCGTAGCCCTGGTGCACGCCGTCCGCCCCGACGCGGGTGAGGGCCGGGGTGTGCAGGTAGTGTGAGAGATAGGCTGCGCGATCCCGCGCGTGGATCGCGGCGAGGTTGCCGCGGAACGCGTCGAGCGGCGTGTCCTGGGCCGCGAGCGGAGCCGCGACCAACAGTGTGGCGAGGGCGAGGCGAGCCATAGTGGGAATCGTCCTAGTGCCAGAACAGGTGGAACACGGTATAGATCGTCAGGCCGACCAGCCCGCCCACCAGCGTCCCGTTGATGCGGACGAATTGCAAGTCGCGTCCGACCGCCAATTCGAACCGCCGCGACGTGGCCTGCGGGTCCCAGCCGGCGACGGTCTGGGCGATGAAGTCGCCGATCTCCTGGCGGTATTGCTCGACGACCGACACCGTCAGATCGACGACGAGGGAGTCGATCTCCTCGAGCAACGCATCGTTGGCGGCGAGCGCCGCGGCGAACGTGCTGATGCCGCGGTCGAGCGGCCGCGCCGCGTGCGCGCCCGCCTGGGTCGCGTAGGTCACAACGGCGCGGCGTGTCGTTTCCCACAGCCGGGCCGAGAGCTCCGCGGCGCCCGGCTCGGCGAGCCAGTCTTCCTTCAGGGCCTCGGTGCGCGCGATGGCGTCGGGCGAATGCTGCAGCCGGTCGATGAAGTCGCGCAGCGCGGCGTCGAACGCGACGCGCAGCGGATGGCCGGGGTCGGTGGCGATGCGGCGTAGCAGCAGCTCGATGGCGCCGACGATCTTCTCGTAGATCTTGTCGTCCACGGCGCCGGGGACCCACCACGGACTTTCGGCGCGAACCTGTCGTCGAATCACGTCCCGGTTGTCGTGCACCGCCTGCGCCGTCAACCGGACCGCCTCGCTCAACAGCTCCTGGTGCGCGTCACCCGCGAGCACGAGGGACAGCGTCTTGCCGAGCGTCGGGGCCACGCGCAGCGTACGCAGCCGGGCGGTGACGACCTCGTGCACCAGCCGCCGCATCTCGTCGTCCGGCAGCGCCTCGAGTGTCTTGGCCACACCGCTCGCAACCTGCTGGGCCACGCGTCGGGCGTTCTCGGGCTGACTGAGCCAGCGCGCGGCGCGCCGGGCGAGACCCAAGGTCTGGAGCTTGGTGGCGATCACGTCCCGCGACAGGAAGTGGTTCTGCACGAAAGTGCCAAGGATACGACCGATGCGCTCCTTGCGGGTGGCCACGATCGCGGTGTGCGGGATCGGGAGCCCGAGGGGGCGACGGAATAGTGCGGTGACGGCGAACCAGTCGGCCAGCCCGCCCACCAGCGAGGCTTCGGCGGTGGCGCGCACGTACCCCAGCCAGGGGTAGCGACCCTCGAATGCGGTGGCCGCGCCGAACACGGCCGCGGCCAGCGCCAGCAGCCCCGTGGCCCGTCGCTTCATCGCATCGAGCTGGGCCTGGCGCACGGCGTCGTCGGGACGCGACCAAACGGGCGTGGGAACCGACATTCGAGTTGGGCAAGATAACGCGGAATGCGACCGCGTTCACGCCGCGGAGCGCAGCACCCGCACCGGGAGAACCATGGCGTTCAGGCCTGCGAACTGGAGGCGCCGCTGCATCTGGTAGGCGGTTTCGTTGTGCAGGATGCGGTGCACCCAGGTTTCCTCTTCGAACACCAGCCTCCCGAGGAAGAAGACCGAGTACGGGAATGCCTGCGCGATGCGCTTACACAGCTCCACGCCTTCGGCCACGACTTCCGTACCGACCACCAACCCCGAGTCCGCAGCCAGCCCCAGGGCACGGGCGGTTGCGACGTAGCGCGCCAGCACCGCTTTCGTCTGCGAGCGGACTTCTTCGACCTCCTCCACGTTCTTGAAGGTCGCCGAGTCGATCACGCCAACGGAGGCGAACACAAAATTCTTGAAGACGTTTGGGAACAGCCGCTGGATCGACAACAGGCAGTGCGCTCCCAGTCCCTCGTACGAGCCGACCAGCAGCACGGCGGTCCGCCCCTTGGGATCGAGAGACGGCGCGGTGCCCGGCTCGTGCGTCGGCAGGTGGAGTGGTACGCCTCGCACAATGGGTGTGCCGGCACGGCGTTGCGGATTGCACCGCCACTGCGCTCTCCGGCGATTACTTGACTTTGTCAAGCAATGAGCGACGTTGAGGTATCGCCTTCGTTGGGGGTCGTTCTGGCCCGGATCGCTTCGCCGCAGAGCGTCGCTGCCGTGCGCCGCTTCAACCGGTTCTACACGCGCCACATCGGCCTCCTCCAGGAGACCTTGCTGCGGAGTCCGTTTTCACTCACCGAGGCCCGCGTCCTGTATGAGCTCGGCAACCGCGCGCCCACTCACGCGACCGCGCTGGGGCAGGAGCTGGGATTGGATGCGGGCTACTTGAGCCGGATCCTGCGCGGTTTCGAGCGGCGGGGTCTGCTCGCACGCACCCCGTCCCACACCGATCGCCGCCAAAGCGTCCTCGCGCTCACCGCCCAGGGGCGCAACGCGTTCGCCCGGCTCGACGCCGCGTCGCGCCGCGAGATCGGGACCCTGCTCGAGCAGCGTCCGGCGGACGACCAGGCCCGTCTGGTCGGTTCGATGCATACGATCGAGCAGCTGCTCGGCGGGCCCCCCCCGACCGACCGCGCTGCCGCGTATCGCCTGCGGCGGCACCGGCCGGGCGACATGGGTTGGGTGGTGCATCGCCACGGCGTGCTGTACGCCCGAGAATACCGGTGGGACGCGCGGTTCGAAGCACTGGTTGCCGAGATCGTCGCCAAATTCCTCAAGCAGTACGATCCGCAGCACGAGCGCTGCTGGATCGCCGAGCTGGACGGCGAAATCGTCGGCTCGGTGTTCCTGGTCCGGCGGTCGCAGGCCGTCGCCCAGCTGCGCCTGCTGCTGGTCGAGCCACACGCACGCGGGCTGGGGATCGGCGCTCGCCTGGTCGACGAGTGCGTGCGCTTCGCCCGACGGGTCGGTTATCGGAAGATGATGCTCTGGACGAACGACGTGCTGCGCGCCGCCCGACACATCTACGAGAAGGCCGGCTTTCAGCTCGCGCACCAGGAGCGCCACCACAGCTTCGGTCACGCGCTCGTCGGGCAGACGTGGCAGCTGGCGTTGTGACCACGCGGGACGGCTTCAAGGATCACTTCTCCGAGGTTGCCGCCGCGTACGCCGCGCATCGGCCGACGTACCCCACGGCCCTGGTGGACTTCCTCGCCGAGAGTGTACCGCGACGCGAGCTCGCCTGGGATGCCGGCTGCGGATCGGGCCAGCTTTCCGTGCTGCTGGCGGACCGATTCGCGCGCGTGATCGCGACCGACGCCAGTCCCGAGCAGATCGCGCAGGCCACGCCGCACCGGAAGGTCCAATACGCCGTGGCCCCCGCCGAGGCGAGCGGGCTCCCTCCCGGCGCCGCCGACCTCGCGGTGGCCGCGCAGGCCGCGCACTGGTTCGATCTCGCCGCCTACTACGCGGAGGTGCGGCGGGTCGGGCGGCCGGGAGCGGTCGTGGCGCTCGTGAGCTACGGGTTGGTGCGCGTCGATCACGCCGACATCGATCCCCTGCTGGACCGCTTCTATTGCGACGTGCTGGGCGCCTATTGGCCACCCGAGCGACGGCACGTCGAGGACGGCTACCGCTCGCTGCCGTTTCCGTTCGCCGAAATTGCCGCGCCGCGTCTCGAGAGCCACGCGCGCTGGGCGCTCGCACAGCTGGTCGGCTACGTGGAAACGTGGTCGGCCGTGTGGGCGCTGGAGCGAGCGGAGGGGCGCACGCCGCTGGCCGCGTTCCATCGCGCCCTCGCCGGCGTCTGGGGCCCCGAAGCCACCGTTCGGACGGTGCGCTGGCCGCTCGCGCTGCGCGTCGGCCGGCTGTGAGCGGTCACGGCGGGGGGGGGCGTGAATCGCGCGAGCCCGGAGCAGGATCGTTGCAGTCCGCAATTTACCCGGACATCTGACCCAAGTCGGTGTGAGCCGAACACACCCCGTACAATCGCGGCATCGTGTTGGAGCCCTCCGTTGGAACGGGTATACTGGAGCGCGCCCTGGGCGAAGAGGTTCACGCGTGAGCCAGTTTCGCCGCCCTGGGATCCGTTTCCCGCCCGAATCGAGATCGCGACACGTGGCGCACGGCTAGTGCGAGGGGGGTTGTATGTCCCAGCGCAGCCGCATCACGAACACGTCCCTTTCCCACCGGTCCGGCTCCGTGGCGCTCGCTGCGATCGCCGTTGTGTGGCTGGCCGCGTGCGCGCCTACCGACTCAGGAGTCACCAGCCCGCCGCTGCCGGGCACGGACGTCGCTCCCCTCGTGGGGATGACGGCCGCGTTTGGCGAACCGTTCCGTAACCTCACCGCCGACCAGCTGGCGCTGTTCACCGCCGGCAAGGACGAGTTCGCGGCTGTGGAGGCGGTGGACGAAGGGCTGGGCCCCGTCTTCAATGAAGCGTCGTGCCAGACCTGCCACTTGGGCCCCGGGACTGCAGTGGGCGGTACGACCGGCCGGGTCGAGACGCGCTTCGGGAGGACGAGGTCCGATGGAACGTTCGATCCGATGACCGAGTTCGGGGGCTCGCTGATCCAGGACCACGGGATCGGCCCAGTCACAGAGGGCGGCGCGTTCACGTTTGTTGGCGAGGTCGTCCCTCAGGAGGCGACGGTGATCGCGCAGCGAATCACTACGCAGCTCTTTGGCCTCGGGCTGGTGGACGCAGTACCTGATGATGAATTCCGCCAGCTCGCACAGCTCGAGGCAGCCACCTCGCCCGCGACAGCGGGCACGCCTAACATGGTCTTCGACATCGCCGCTGGGCGGACCCGCGTGGGTCGCTTCGGTTGGAAGGCGCAGGTCCCGACGCTCCATCAGTTTTCCGGGGACGCTTATCTGAACGAGATGGGGATTACGAACCCCGAGTTCCCGGACGAGAGCTGCCCGCAGGGAGACTGCGGGTTACTCATCCACAACCCGCTCCCGAGCCCCCCTCCGAACGACGACGGCAGCGGCGTGAAGAAGTTCACCGATTTCATGACCTTGCTGGCGCCACCGCCCCGCGGTGCTCTCTCTTTGCAAGGGCTCGAGGGTAGCGGGGTGTTCGCGCTTATCGGCTGCGCCAACTGCCACACGCCCGCATTGGTCACCGGGAGCACCCCGGTAGCGGCGCTGTCGGGCAAGGTGTTCCAGCCGTTCTCGGACTTCCTGCTCCACGACATGGGCGGCCTCGGCGACGGGATCGTCCAGGGCGTAGCCACCGGCCGCCAGATTCGCACCGCCCCGCTGTGGGGCGTCCGCACGCGGGCGCGGCTGCTGCACGACGGTCGCGCGACGAGCCTCGATGCGGCGATTCTCGCGCACGATGGCCAGGGGAAGCGGGCCCGCGACCGTTTCGCGGGGCTGGGCGTCAGGGCGCGAAACGCCCTGCTCGTGTTCCTGAACTCGCTCTAGCACGGGAGGCCGGCGGCCGCTGAAGGGGCGAGTGCGGCGCCCCTTCAGTGCACTACAGGCGCGTCGCTTGGTTAGATTCCGCGTTCTCATGGCCGACGACGCGACGCGATCCCGCAAAGCCGCCATCACGCCCGGCGCCTGGCAAGAGGCCCGGGCGCTGATCTACGCGCACCGCAAGCGCCTCTCGCTCGGCCTCGTGCTGCTGCTGGTGAACCGGGTGGCTGGGTTCGTGCTGCCCGCGTCGCCCAAGTGGCTCATCGATCGCGTGATCGGCCAGCACCGCCCGGAGTTGCTGCTGCCCCTCGCGCTCGCGACGGGCGCCGCGACGCTGGTTCAGGCGGTCACGGGCTTCGGCCTCTCACAGATCCTCGGCGTCGCCGCCCAGCGCGCCATCACGGACATGCGGCGCACGGTGCAGGCATATGTGCTGCGGTTGCCCGTCAGCTACTTCGATTCGACCAAGAGCGGCATCCTCATTTCGCGCATCATGACCGACGCCGAGGGCATTCGCAATCTCGTGGGAACGGGACTGGTGCAGCTCATCGGCGGCCTGCTCACGGGCGCGGTCGCGCTGGTGGTGCTCTTCGTCCTCAACTGGCGCCTCACGGCGATCGCGATCCTGATCCTCGCCTGCTTCGGCGCCGGGATGGCGCTCGCCTTCACCAAACTGCGGCCGCTGTTCCGCGAGCGCGGCAAGATCAATGCCGAGGTCACCGGGCGACTGGGCGAGACCCTGGGCGGCATCCGCATCGTCAAAGCGTACCACGCCGAGCGGAGCGAGCGGTTGGTGTTCACGCGCGGCGCGAACACGTTGTTCCGCAACATCGCCGCCACCATGACCGGCATCTCCAGCGTGGGCTCGTTCGCCACGATCATCATCGGAGCGATCGGGATATTGATGATTCTCGAGGGTGGGCGATCGGTGCTCGCGGGCGCCATGACGTTGGGCGATCTGTTCATGTACGGGATCTTCGTCGGTCTCGTGGCGATGCCGCTCATCAACATCGCGTCCATCGGCACGCAGATCACCGAGGCGTTCGCCGGACTCGACCGGATCCGGGAGATCCGCAAGCTCGTGACCGAAGATTCGGAAGATGGCGCACGCGCCGCACTGGACGACGTGCGGGGCGATATCGTGTTCGAAGACGTGAGCTTCGCCTACGTCCCGGGGAAGGACGTGCTGAAGCGCGTGTCGTTCCAGGCGCCGCCCGGCTCCACCACCGCGCTGGTCGGGTCGTCCGGGGCGGGGAAGAGCACGCTGATCGGCCTCGTGCTGGCGTTCAACCGCCCGAGCGCCGGCCGGATCGTGGTGGACGGCCGGGACTTGGCGACCATCCGGTTGGCCGAGTACCGCCGCCAGCTGGGCGTGGTGCTGCAGGACAATTTCCTGTTCGACGGTACGATCGCGGAAAACATCGCGTTCGCGCGGCCCCACGCGACGCGGGAGGAAATCGAGGCCGCCGCCCGGATCGCGCATTGCGACGATTTCGTGCGCCGGTTCGACAAGGGCTACGACACGGTGGTGGGCGAGCGGGGGGTGAAGCTGTCGGGCGGCGAGCGCCAGCGCGTCTCGATCGCCCGAGCCATCCTGGCCGATCCCCGGATCCTGATCCTCGACGAGGCCACGTCGAGCCTCGACTCGGAGAGCGAGGCGGCGATCCAGGACGGGCTCCGCACCCTGCGGCGCGGCCGCACGACCTTCGTGATCGCCCACCGGCTCTCGACCATCCGCAGCGCCGACCAGATCCTGGTGATGGAAGGGGGCGAGATCGTGGAGCGCGGCACGCACTCCGAGCTGCTCGCCAAGCACGGGCGGTACCGCCAGTTGTACGACAAGCAATACCACTTCGAGCAGGACCTGTTCATCAACCCCGGCGAGGACTTCACCCCCGAGCCCGAGGCCCCGGCGGTGGCGACCCCGGTGACTCCGCCCACGCGGCTGTGACGCGCGCGCGTGATGCGCGAGTGCCACACTGTCCTTCGTCGCATCGTCTCACTATTGTGATCATACCGGTACAATCGCGATTCCGACATGCACACATCCGAACCGCAGTGGGCTCGCTTGCTGCACGACGCAAACCACGGCTTGCGTCGCGGGGCGTGGTATCGGGTGGCCGAGCTCACCTCGGACGGCGCGGTGCTCGACGTGAATCGCAAGCGGGTCTCGCTGCCGCGCACTTCCCTCGGCCTGAGATCCGTTCTTCCGCAGGCGTGGACCGTGGTAAAGGGCGCCCGCGATGCGCGACGGGTGCCGGAAACGTGGGGCGACAAGTATGCGGTGTGTCCGAGCTGTCGCAACCGGGCCGCGCTGATGGGCAATCCGCACGCGCTACGGTGCGCGCGCTGCGGGGGACTGTTCCGTGTTGGGTGGGAAGAGTGGTTCCTGGCGGGATCTTAGCCGGCTGCCGCGTTTCCCTCTCGACCGGCCCTCGCCTGCTCGAGCGGCTGCTGGTCTTCCGTCTTCAAGTAGGCGTGGTGGTCGTGGGACAGCGCTCCCGCCGGTAGCCACTGCCACAGCGGGCCCAGGTCGCGGCGTACCTGCTTCACATAGAACTCCGGTATCTCGGTCGTCTCCTGGTCGAAGTACCGCCGGATCTGCGGGTCGGCATCAAGCCGGCGGCGCAGCTCCGTGTGGTACTTGATCCGTCCAAACCCCTCGGAAGACACGGCGCGCACCACGTTCATCCAACGCGGAATCGTCGCCGTCGTCGCCCGGAAGCGGTTGACGATGGCCCGGCCGGAGAAGGTGTACCGGGTCAGCCCGATCACCTGATCATAGAAATCCCCCCACGCATAGTGCTTCGGCTTCACGTTCATCGCGTGGTTGTTGTCGAGAAAATGGAAGGGAAACGGTAGCACGCGACCGGCGCGCTGGTATTCCAGGTTGAGCGGCGCCGCCCGCCCGAAGGCCGACAGCAGCGAATAGCCGGGGAACGCTCCCGGCGTCCGATCGACGAAGCGTTTCGTGAGTTCGAACGGCTCCGGTCCGTGATCCGAGTCGAGGCCGAGCACGAAGTTGGTTTGTACGTAGGGGATGTAGCGCAAGATCATGTTGACGTGCTCGGAGACCTGCTCGACCTTGGCGATGCCCTCCACCTTGCCGGTCTTCGATTTGTTGCCGAGGTCGTACCACGACTCGATGCCCGGCAGCAGCGCCTTGAAGCCGTTGCGTCGCAGCCGCTGTACGTGCGGCTCGGACAGCAGCGAGAGGCTGCTCTCCGCAATGAAGTCGATCGAGTCCGGGGGAGCCGCGGCTTCGATGGCGTCCAAGAACTCGTCGAACCGGACGCCGAAGTTGGGATCGTGCCACCCGACGCGCGGTCGCCGCTGCTTCTGGAGCAGGAACCGCAGGTCGTCCTGCAGCACCTGCATGTCGAGCGCCTGATAGGGGACCACGGAGTCGATGCAGAAGCTACAGGTGTAGGGGCAGCCGAGGCTGCCGAGCATCGGTACGATCTTGATGACGGGGGCTTTCTGGAGCGTCGGCTCGATGAACCGCCAGCGCTCGCGCACACCCGGGAGCGTGAGGGGCTGGCGTTTCGCCGCGAGGTGCCGGCCGACCGGCCGGTGCTGGGCGCAATCCTGCAACACGTCACGGATCACCACCTGGTCGGTGAAACCGAGCACGTAGTCGAAGTACTGCCGTGCGTCCTCGGGATAGCAGCGGGCGTGCGGGCCCCCCAGCACGGTGACCGCTCCGCGCGAGCGAAACAGGTTGCTGAGCGCGTAGGCCAGCAGCGCGGCTTCCGTGAACGCCCCGATGAAGACAAGATCGACGTCTGCGGGCAATTCCTTGAGCAGATTCTCGAACCCGGTGTAGCAGACGAACGTGACGTCGTGGCCTTCGGCCTCGCACCACACGCCGACGACCTGAGGCATGATGCTCGCCAGGTTGGCGTGCATCACGCGAGCGTACAGGGCCCGGGTTGGCCCCTTGGTTACGAGGTCGATGATACCGACGCGGAGCTTACGCACACACCAGCGCGTAGCGGCTGATTCAACACCTCCTGCTTGAGGGGGGCGCGCTCTAATGCACAACTCCCGGTCCCGGAAAACCATAGACCGGGGGGGTGAGGCTCGTGGGACCCATCAATCTAACGGGTTAGCTCGACGGGTCTAGTCGGCGCCCTCCGAACGCGCGAAAGCTGCGATCTGCAAGCGTGTGTGCAGCGCGAGCTTCTCGAGAATGTTGTGCACGTGGCTTTTGACGGTGTGCGTTGCGATATGCAACCGCTGCGCGATCTCCTTGTTGCTCAACCCTTCCCCGATCAGGTCGATCACCTGCCGCTCCCGCTGGGTCAAGCGCACCGCTTCGAGCACTGCTCGCGGGCCGCGCCGGGCTGCTTGCCTGGCGATCTGGGAGAAGAGGGAATCGGTCAAGGGCGGCGGGAGCACGTGGCTGCCGCCCGCGACCGCGCGGATCGTGTTCACGAAGTCCGCGGGCGTGGCGTCCTTCAAGATGAAGCCTGAGACGCCGGCCTTCACCAGCTCGACCACGTCCTCGTGCACCGGGAAGAGATCCATCGCGATGACCCGCACGTGCGGCGCCGTCCGCTTCAGCTCTCGGACCAGACGCACGCTGTCGTCATCCTTGAGGCCTAGGTCCACCAGCACGACCTGCGCTGGTGTGGCGTGCGACTCGCGCAGCGCCGCCTCGCCGCTCGCTACCGCGCCGAGGAGGGAAACGTCCGGCTGCGACGCCAGCAGCTGGCCGATCGCGTCGCGCAGCAGCCGATTGTCCTCGATCAGCAAGACCGAGATCGGTATGGGCATGGTCGGGAGCAATTCTGCCTACTACGATGGGAACGGAGCGGCCGGCTCGCAAGCGGGGCAGCCCGTAGCAATCCCCGGTACCTGTGACTAGCTTGGAGATAGGCGCGGAATGGCACGGCTAAACCGCGCCTGGCAGCACACTGACAGCGGCCACCCAGCCAACCCCTGGGTTGAGCGACAAGACGTAGGCCACGCGGGATCCGCCGACCGATCGGCGTATCTCGCGTTCTGTTTTCGGGGAGGGGGAGAGGCGTACCTGACAAAACCCCAGCGACACCGGTCGGCGCAGCGACATTGGGTGTATGCCTATCAGATCGAGCCGCCGCACCCGGACACGCGCTTCAGCAGGGTGAAAGCGCTGCTCGGCAAGGCGCACCTGGCCGCCCGGCGCGCGGCCCGGATGTGGACGGCGCGTGTCGTCGTCGAGACGCGCGTCAGCCACATCCTGATCGTGAGCGACAGCCCCAGTCGGCTACGCGCCGTGAACCGAGCGCTCGAAAGGGAGCTGAAGCGCCTGGGCCTGCGTTTCCTGGTGAACGAGCCCGTCCCCGTCCCCGTCCCCGTCCCCCTCGCGGCAGCGGCAAAGCCGGTGTAGCGGGGAGTCGCGCCCGGCTCGATCAGCGCGCTGGTCCCGTCCCGCCGATCCACCCTCCAGTAAAGCCCGCCCGCTTGAGGCCCCGCACGATGTACGGGTTGCGTCGCATGGTGCGCCAGATCAGCTCGCTCCGGTAGTTCTCGATCATCGCGAGGATCGGCCCCTGGTCGATGCCGAGATAGTCGACGTCGAACCAGCCGAGCGTGGGATCGACGGTGCCGCGCTCCACGGCGACTCCGGTGGCGGTGAAGGTCGGGTTGAACGCGTCCCGGAAGCCGTAGGTCGAGAACAGATGTGACCCGTACGTCTCACGCATGGTGAGCAGGGCAGGGATGGCGACCTCCGGCGCGAACGGCACTGCGCCACCCGCCGCCGTCGGAGCGAGCGTGCCGTCGTCATTCGTTTCGGCGAGCGAGACGCCTCGGGCCCAATAAGTGCGGAACTGGCGGGTGCGCCCGTTCAGGACCAGGGTCGTGTTGACCGGGCCATCACAAGCCGTGAGCCCCCAGATCTGGTTGCTGTAGCCGTTCCACACCATGGGGTTCCCAGCCGCATAGCCGCGGTGCGCGTAGGTGGCGCGGCGCGAGTTCTCGAAGTAGTCGATGCCGCGGCCCCGCATGTAGGAATCCTGAATCCCTCGGAAGTCGATCCAGACGTGCGAGTACTCGTGGCCGAACAGCGGCCCGAACTGGACGTAGTCCTGCCCCTGGAACCGGCCCCACTGATAGCCGCTCACCCATTTGGCCCAGGCGCTGGAGTCGACGGCGTGTGTGGGGGAGCCGAGGGCGAGGATATTGAGGATCATCGCCTCGTTGTAGCCGATCCAATCGGCGGGGATGAACCCCCCTTCCGGGTGCCAGCCCATGCTGACGGCGGGCGGCCGCACGGCAGCCCAGTTCCAGTCCACCCGTAGGTAGATCGAGTCGGCCAGCCGCCGGATTTCGGCTTCGACCGGGTCGGCGGCGTCGTAGTACGACTGGGACAATAGGATCCCCCCGAGCAGCAGCGACGTGTCGATCGTGGAAAGCTCCACGTTCTGGAAGCGTTGCCCCGTGCCGATGTCGAGGAAGTGATAGAAGAACCCGTGGTAGCCGGTGGAGCCGGAGACGGCGGAGTCCTGCGGCGCCGTCCAGAAGAAGCGCAGCGTCGTGAGGGTTCGCTGGGCTGCCTGTGCTCGCGTGATGTAGCGGCGCTCCACGCCGATCGGGTACGCCGTGAGGGCGAAGCCCACCGCGGCGATGCTCGAGAAGGACGGTGAGGGTGCCCGGTCCGGGGTGAGGCCGTTCTGGGGATTGGTGAGGTCCCAGAAGTAATGAAAGGTGCGCTCCTCGAGGGTGTCGAGGAACGCGGCGGCACGGGCCGAGTCGGGGGCGGGCGGACTGGTGGGGTGGTTCGACAGGCACGCCGTCAGGAGCGCTCCCGCCAGCGAGGCGGCGAGCCGCGCGGAGCGGGTCCGGCCCGCAGCGGCATTACGCGTCATGTGGGAGAATACCCATGAAGCCTGCGCGCGCGGGCCACCGGCGTGCTGCACCGGTGGCCCATCGCATGATCAACTCAGAAATGATACTCGACGCCGATCTGCGTCTTCCGAGGATCGCTCAGTAGCCCGTTCGGCTGGGGGTTGCCGCCGTTGTTGTCGGGATAACTGAAATTGTTGTAGTTGAAGACATTGAACACGTCGACCGTCACGCTCAGGGTAGTCCCCGAAATGTTGGGGAAGTCCTTCCGCAACCGGAAATCCACCTCGCGATAGGCCCAACCGCCGGGGAAGATGAACGCGTGCTGTGGTGGAGTGAAACCGCCGGGCGTGTAGCCTGTGAGCGGGAAGATGCCCCCCACGTTGTAACGTGGACCGGTCCCGAGCGTAATGAGGCCGCCGAACTGCACGCCCGCTGCGTAAGGCACGTCCATCGTCCAGTTCGCGACCAGCCGGCTCTTCTCGTCACTCGCGGGGTGCTTCGGGTACGCGGTGGACCTGGGGAACGTGGAAAACACATCCCCGACCGCGTTACTCCCCTCGAGCGTGCGGGATCCGCTCGTGTAGGACAGTCCTCCTCCCCAGCCCCAGCGGCCAGTTCTCTTGTATGGCCGGTTCACTTCTACCTGCAACGCGTCATACCAGGTCTTGGCGCTGTTGGTGCTGTAGATGATGTTGCTGAACCCGTGTCCGTATCCCCCACCCAGACAGCAAGAGCCGTCGGACTTGAGTGCAAAGTTGCCCCAGTTGAAGACGAGCCCATCCCAGCTTCTGACGCCCACGTATGTCAGGGAGACCGCGACGTCTCCGAACAGACGACGAATGCCGAGATTGAACTGGCTCGACTTCGGCACCTTGACATTGTTCGCGATCAGCCAGACTTCGCGCCCCGCGGCTTTGTTGCTGCTGATGAGCGACTTGAGCACCGTCGTATCCGCGGTCATGTAGCTATTGTTCCACGCCACCTGATTTGCAGTGGGTGTGGAGTCCGGGTCGGCGAAATGCACGGTGTATTCGGGGCGAACCAGCTTCAGCGTCTCGTCTACGGAGATGTCGAAGTAGGTGCGGTCGTAGTACAGACCCCAGCCGCCGAAGACAGTGGTCTTTCCCTCCCGGTCGAGTGCATATGAGAACCCGATGCGCGGCTGGAAGGCGCCATAGAACTTCTTCCGCTGGGTACCGTTGGTGAAGTAGTTCGTGGTGTCGAGCTTGGCCACCAGCGACTCGGCCGGTGTCACGGGTGAGGTGTCATACCGACGGATGGTATCCCGGACGTCCGTCGGCGTGACGTAGTCATAGTTGTACATGTGCGACTCGAAGTCCCAGCGGATCCCAAGGTTGATCGTGAGCCGGGGCGTGGGGCTCCAGTCGTCCTGCAGATACGCGCCGATCTGATTGTTGTTGGTATTCACGACGGGATTGCCGTGTTGCCACACGACCTGGAACGGCACTCGGTAGTTGTATGCTTCCGGCCCGGTGCAAGTCGGTGCGCAGCCCGCGTCGCCCGGCGAGGGGTTCTGGGAAAAGAAGAACTGAGGTGTCTCCCGGTTCGCCTTGTTGATGTCGTAGGTAAGGAACGCGGCGCTCACTCCACCCTTCATGACGTGGTCGCCACCGCCGTGGAACCCCGTATAGGTGATGTCATCGCGTACGGCGAAGCGCTTTTGAGTGAAAGCCTGCGTACTCAGGTTACTTCCGATCGTGGCACAGCAGGTGTTTGGCGTTTGGATGAAGAACCAGCGCTGCGGGATCCCGGGCGTGTTGGGCGTGGGCTCCTGCTTGAAGTGCTCGTAGGTCAGGTTCGCTTCGTTGAGCCACGGCCCGGTGAAGTAGTTGTGCTTGAAGATCGTGGTTGTGGCGTCCACTGCGTGGTTAATGGCGCTCTGGAACGCGTTGAAACCGCCAAAATCACGCACGTCCGTCTCGTGCCGGTCGTTAAAGCTGAGCTCGGCGGTCGAGTGGCCACCCACGTTGTAGTTGAGCTTCCCGAAGACCAGAGTTTCCCGGAACGGTGAAGCGAAATTGCCATTGTACCGTGCCAGGTTGACCGAATCGAGGGCGGGGAATGCCCCCGTCGGCGGGAGCCCATTCGGGGTGACGCTCACCTGAGCGTCGCGATTCTGATAGTTTCCCTCGTACGACCCGAAGAAAAAGAGCTTGTCCTTGATGAGCGGGCCACCGGCACTGAAGCTGGCGAGGTATCTGGTGTAATCGGGCTTGGCAAAGTTCCGAGCTCCGCTGAGGGAATCCTGTGCCACGAGGTCCTTGTTCTGGTAGCCGAAGGACGCGTCGCCTGACCAGGCATTCCCCCCCGCTCTCGTGGTGGCGACGATGATCGCGCCGGACGACTGCTGGTATTCGGCTTTGAAGTTCTGAGTGATGACGCGATACTCTTGGACGGCGGCGCGCGGGAACGGATTGCCACGGCTCGCGTCCTGACCGAACGTTCCGCCGTGAATCCCGGTCTCACCGCCCGTGAGGTCGTTCTTCAGGCTGGCGCCGTCGATGAACACGTTCACTTGGCCCGGCCCCTGCCCACCGTACGAGAAGGCCTTATCGGTGACGCCGGCATTCGATTGGCCCAGGTTGGCGAAGTCGGGGGCGACCGTCACGCCCGGCGCGAGCGCCGCCAAATCCAGGAAATTGTGACTCGCTGATGGCAGCTGGCGCATCTGCTGCGGCGTCACGCTCGTGGCCACCTCGGACGTGCGTGTCTGCACACCAGCCGCCGCGGCGACCGTCACCGCTTCCAGTTGCAGCGCCGAACGACCCAGCTTGAAGTCCAGTGGGAATACTTCGGCGATCGAGACTCGCACATGGGCTTTCTGCGTCGCCATCGCGATCTGATGCGCAGTCACGTCATACTCGCCCGGCACGAGGCCAACGATGGTGTAGAAACCGTTGTTTTGGGTCGCCACCTCGCGCTGCGCCGAGGTAGACACGTTCACCGCGATGACGCGGGCTCCCGCGATCGGCGTGCCGCTCGAGTCGGTCACGTATCCGCGGATGCTCCCCGTGCTCGTCTGGGCCGGCGTGTTTCGCGCGAGAGACACGGCCAGCACTCCGCCCAGCAGCAACACAGACAAGACTCGCATGGTTCACCCCTCCGTTTGCCACCGTTATCACGCGGCGCGTGGACTTTGTCAAGACAACGCGCGTTTCCCAGTGGCACGACGATCGCGTAGATTGGGGCGCGACTTATCACCCTTCAACGTGACGATTTTCCATGACCCCGATGCGTCGGCGCAACACCCTGTGCATTGTCATCACGCTCGCCCTAGGGGGCGGCGTCTCGGCGATCCTCCCGGCCCAAACCCCCGCCCCACGACGCAACATCGACTCCCTCCTCGCCCGCATGACACTGGAGGAGAAGTTCGGTCAGCTCAACCTCCCCTCCGTGGATAATCGGCCGAGCGCGGAGCAGCTCGAGCTGCTTCGCAAGGGACTGGTGGGCGGGTTTCTCAACCTGACCGGCGCCGCGGCGACGCGGGAGACGCAGCGTGTCGCCGTGACGGAATCGCGGCTAGGCATTCCGCTGCTGCTCGGCTACGACGTGATTCACGGCTACCGCACGACCTTCCCGATTCCGCTCGCCGAGGCGAGCACCTGGGACCCCGCTGCGGTCGAGGCGACCGCCCACGCGGCGGCCCGCGAAGCCGCCGCCGCCGGCGTGAACTGGACGTTCGCGCCGATGGTGGACGTCGCCCGCGATCCGCGCTGGGGCAGAATCTCCGAGGGCGCGGGAGAGGACCCCTATTTGGGATCGGTGCTGGCGGCCGCCCGGGTACACGGGTTTCAAGGCGCGGACCTGCGCGCCCCCGACGCGGTGATGGCTACCGCGAAGCACTTCGCGGCCTACGGCGGAGCCGAGGGCGGTCGGGACTACAACACCGTAGACGTGTCGGAGCGGACGCTGCGCGAGATCTACCTGCCGCCCTTCCGGGCCGCCGTGGATGCGGGCGCCGGCAGCATCATGACCTCCTTCAACGAGATCGCGGGCACGCCCAGCCACGCCAACCGCTGGCTGGTGACGGCGCTGTTGCGCGGCGAATGGAAATTCTCGGGGCTAGTGGTCAGCGACTGGACCGGGGTGGAGGAGCTGCGCGCGCACGGCGTCGCCGGCTCACGCGTCGACGCAGGAAAGCTCGCGCTGGAGACGGGCGTGGACATGGACATGGTGAGCCGGATCTATGTCGACGATCTGCCGGCGCTGGTGCGCGCCGGACGTATTCCGGTGGCAACTGTGGACGCCGCGGTGCGCCGCGTGCTCGCCGCGAAAGCGGCGCTCGGCTTGTTCGACGACCCCTACCACGGCGCTACCGTGGAGCGCGAGCAGGCGGTTTTGCTCGCGCCGGAGCACCGCAAACTCGCCCGCGAGGTAGCGCGCGAAGCGATCGTGCTGCTCAGGAACGAAGCGGCCCTGCTCCCCCTCACGTCGGCGCGCCATACCGTGGCGGTGATCGGGCCGCTTGCCGATGACAAGAGCGCGGCGCTCGGCTCGTGGCCCGGCCACGGCGACCCGCGCGACGCAATTACGCCGCTCGAAGGCATTCGCGCCCGGGCGGGGGAGGGCACGAAGGTCGTGTATGCCAAGGGCTGCGGCATCACCGACAGCGCGGCGGCCGGCATCGCCGACGCCGTCGCCCTGGCACGCGGGGCCGACATTGCGGTGCTCGTCCTGGGCGAGGCGGGGGACATGAGCGGCGAGGCGGCGAGCCGCTCCACCCTCGGCCTCCCCGGCGTCCAGGAACAGCTGCTCGAGGCGGTGCAGGGGACCGGCACGCCGGTGGTGCTCGTGGTGATGAGCGGCCGCCCGCTCGCCGTCGCGTGGGCCGCGGAGCACGTGCCAGCCATCGTCCAGGCGTGGCAGCTCGGGGTCGAGACCGGCCACGCCCTCGCGGACGTGCTGTTCGGCGACGTGAGCCCGAGCGGCAAGCTTCCCGTCACGGTCCCTCGCTCGGTCGGCCAGGTGCCGATCTATTACAACCACAAGAACACGGGGCGGCCGCCGTCCGCGGAGAAGTACACGTCGAAGTACATCGACCTACCGGTGAGCCCGCTGTTTCCGTTCGGGTACGGCCTGAGCTACACGTCCTTCGAGTACAAGGATCTCAAGCTCAGCGCGCCGAGCATTACACCCAACGGGAAGCTGCGAGTCTCTGTCACGGTCACCAACACCGGCGCGCGCGAGGGCGCCGAGGTCGCGCAGCTCTACCTACATGACGAGGTGGCGAGCGTGACGCGGCCGGTGCGCGCGCTCGCCGGGTTCCAGCGCGTCCCGCTCAAGGCGGGCGAATCGCGCACCGTGGACTTCGAGGTCGGGGCGAAGCAGCTGGGCTTGTACGACCAGAACATGAAGTTCACGGTCGAGCCCGGGCGGGTTCGGGTGTTCGTAGGAGGCAGCTCGGTAGGCGGCCTCGAAGCGGAGTTCGAGGTGCGGCGTTAGTCAACCGGGCGGGGCTGCGGCGGCGTATCTTAAGAGCGTACCCACGGAGTCACACCCATGCTGTCGAAGACATTGATACTGTACGGTGTCCTGCTGGTGAGCGCGGCTCACGCGGACGCCCAGGAGTCGAAGCCGATGCCTCCCCCCTTTGCCAAGCCGAGCGACGTGACGCTGCGCCGTACCCTCACCCCGCTGCAGTACGAGGTCACCCAGCGAGCTGCAACCGAGCCGTCGTTCCATAACGAGTTCTGGGACAACCATCGCCCCGGCATCTACGTGGACGTCGTGTCGGGCGAGCCGCTGTTCAGCTCGATCGACAAGTTCGAGTCGGGCACCGGTTGGCCCAGCTTCACGAAGCCGCTCGAAGAGGCCAACGTGCGACGGCACACGGACCAGTCGCTGTTCATGGTGCGAGTCGAAGTTCGCTCCGCCCAGGCCGATTCCCACCTCGGTCACGTGTTCGACGACGGGCCGCCGCCGACCGGCCTGCGCTACTGCATCAACTCGGCCGCGCTCCGCTTCATCCCGCTCGAGCGGCTGAAGGCGGAGGGGTATGAGAAATATCTGGCGCTGTTTCAACCCGCGCGACGCTGACCTGAGCCCCTTTGCCACCAGTGATCAACCGTCGCGAATTCCTCGAGGTCGGCGTCACCGCCGGCCTCGCGTGCGCCGCGGGCGCGGCATGCCGCACCGCCACGCCGGCCGCTGGTCCGCGTGGTTTGGCGGCACCGACGATCGCGCCGTTCGCGCTCCAGGAGGCGACGCTCGCGGACCTGCAGGCGGGAATGCGCAGCGGCCGTTACACCGCGCGCACACTGTGCGAGTACTACCTCGGGCGCATCGAGGACCTCGACGGGCGCGGGCCCGCACTGCACTCGGTCATCGAGGTGAATCCGGACGCGCCGCGCATCGCGCAGGAGCTCGACGCCGAGCGGAAGGCGAAGGGCCCGCGCGGACCACTGCACGGCATCCCGGTGCTCGTGAAAGACAACGTGGCTACCGCGGACCGGATGGCCACAACCGCCGGCTCGCTCGCGCTGCTCGGCGCCAAGCCCCCGGTGGACGCCTTCGTCGTCCAGCGGCTGCGCGCGGCCGGGGCCGTGCTGCTCGGTAAGGCGAACCTCTCGGAATGGGCCAACTTCCGCTCCAGCAATTCGTCCAGCGGCTGGAGCGCGCGCGGTGGCCAGTGCCGGAACCCCTACGCGCTCGACCGCAGCCCGTGCGGCTCGAGCTCGGGTACCGCCGCGGGCATCGCCGCGAACTTCGCCGCCGTCGGGGTCGGCACCGAGACCGACGGCTCGATCGTCTGCCCGTCGTCCGCCTGCTCGCTGGTGGGGATCAAGCCGACGCTCGGCCTCGTATCCCGCAGCGGCATCGTGCCCATCGCCCACAGCCAGGACACCGCGGGGCCGATGGCCCGCACCGTCTCGGACGCCGCCATCCTGCTGGGAGCGCTCGCGGGCGCGGATGCCAGGGACGCCGCGACCGCCGCGGCGCCTCCGTCTGTCCCCGACTACACCCGGTTCCTTGACCCGAAGGGGCTCGAGGGGGCGCGCATCGGTGTGGCGCGCACCAAGCTGTTCGGCTACCACCTGGCGACCGATGCCGTCGTCAATCGGGCGCTCGAACTGATGCGGCACGCCGGTGCCGTCATCGTGGACCCGGCGGACATTCCCCACCTCGGGGAATACGATGACGCCGAGCTCACCGTCCTGCTGTACGAGTTCAAGGCCGACCTGAACCGCTACCTCGCGGAGTTCGCGCCCGGTGCGGCCGTTAAGACGCTGCAGGACGTCATCGACTTCAATGAGCGTAACCGGGACCGCGAGATGCCCTATTTCGGGCAGGACCTGTTCGTGAAGGCGCAGGAGAAGGGGCCGCTCACCGATCAAGCCTATCGCGACGCGCTCGACAAATGCGGCAAGCTCGGTGGCGAGGAGGGGTTGAAAGCGGTGCTGCAGCAGCACAAGCTCGACGCCGTCGTCGCTCCGACCGGGAACCCGGCGTGGCCGATCGACTTCATCGACGGTGATCACTTCCTGGGCGGCAGCTCGACCCCGGCCGCGGTCGCGGGCTTCCCCCACGTGACGGTGCCCGCGGGCTACGTGCTCGGATTGCCGGTGGGGCTCTCGTTTATCGGAGCGCCGTGGAGCGAAGGAACGCTGGTGAAGCTGGCGTACGCATACGAGCAGGCGTCGGCATTGCGGAGGCCGCCGCGATTCCTACCTACGGTGACTGCGTCGACGGGAGGTTGAGGTCGGGCGGAGGGGGGGTGCCTCCGCTCACCACACGTGTGATAGTTGCAGCTGCTGCGCCACAGCGCGCAGCATGGGCCACTCATCCACCGGTCGGACGTCGTCGTCCGAATCGAGCGCCAGGCCGACGTCGGAAGGAGTGCCGTACTGGCTCGCCTGCGCGAGCCGCCACAGCTCGCGGCGATGGGCGATCCAGATGGCGTTCTGGCCCACCGCCGGGATCCGGTTGCCCTTGGGAGCAAAGAACACGATGTAGAGGCGTTTCGGCTGACCGCCACCTACCAGCACCGAGTCCACCGCGATCTTCGCTTCGTAGGCTTCGGGTGCCCCCGGTTCGTGCAGCAGCGCCCGCATCAGCCAGCCACCGCGCGGCTCATACAGGTCCGCGCGCTCCACCTTGTCGAGCTTGCCGGCCACGACGTACTGCGCGTCGATGAGACGCTCGCCCAGCACGCGATCGGCCGGCTTGTGCAGGAGCGTGAGCCGGTCCCGCCACACCGACCGTGCGGCCGCGCACGCGCTCAGCAACCCCGCGAGCGCCGCCAGTGCCATCGTTTCGCGAACCGTTCTCATCGCACAGTCTCCACACGCATAACCCTTGCCAGCGCGGACGCCTCAGGGGTGCGGCGGCGCGCGCTGGGCCGACCAGGGCGGTGATGTTGCACGGCTGCACCGGCTGGCGTTTACCGGCTGCCACACAACGCTCCGGTGGGGCAGGAGGCGAGGCGCCCTCCCCCGGCGCGAGCCCTGTAGTGCCGAACGCAACAAGATGCTACGCTTGACATTGGCCAACGATCCGAGGGGGCACCCTGTGTGGTACTGCTGGGCCGACATGCCGAAGGAGCAGGTCTCAGAGCAGCTCTCCCGCCGCCTGATCACGGGCGAGCGGATGATGCTGGCGCACGTCTATTTAAAGAAGGGGTGCGTGGTGCCGAAGCACGCGCACGAGAATGAGCAGTTCACCTACATCCTGGAGGGAGCGCTGCGGTTCCTGATCGGGGCGGACGGAGCCGAGGAGGTGGTGGTGCGGGCGGGGGAGGTGCTGCACCTCCCGTCCAACGTGCCGCACGAGGCTCATGCGCTCGAGGACACGCTCGACGTGGACGTGTTCTCGCCGCCGCGCCAGGACTGGCTCAACAAGACTGACGCGTATCTGCGGAGGACGTAAGCGGGGGGAGGAGTAGGGGCGCAGCACGCTGCGCCCCTACAGAACGTCATTGGGCGTGCCCGAGCGCCCGCAGGAACTCGCGATCCCACGCCGCTGAGATCCCCTCGCGCGGCGAGTAGGGGCCCGGCACGTACGCCCGCGACGCGATTCCGGCATGGCTTCGCTCGCAGATGTGCCAGTCCTGGCGGTTCGTCTCGTCCCAGAACCGCACCGCGTCGTCGGGAGTGAACGCGCCATCGCGAAACGAGTCGGGGTGGAACAGCCATTCGCAGCTGATGCGCGTCCGGCCGGGGCCGTCCGGCCATAGGGTATGGAACATCACATAGTCCGGGTGCAGCGAGAGCAGCAGGTTCGGGAAGATCGAATAGAAGTAGACGCGGTTCAGGTCCTCCGCCGGGAGCCGGCCGACGGGCGCCCCGCAGGCCCGCCCGCTCATCGTCAGGCTCCCGCCTTCCTTTGTCATGACCATGTAGCCGCCTAGGAACGGCCCGTCGAATAGATCGTTCGCGCCGCTGGTGTACGGGGTGAGCTTGACCAGTCCGGGGTGGATGACGGGGCAGTGCAGGCACTCGGAGTAATTCTGGAAGATGAGCTTCCAATTGGCCGCGACGTCGTAGTCGATCCGGCGCGCCGACTTGAGGCTCGCGAGGTTGAAGCGGCTGAACCGGCCGACCAGCGGCGCGAAGGCGCGCGTGAACGGCTCCGGCTCGCGCGCGAGATTGAGAAAGACGAATCCCTCCCACGTCTCGAGCGCCACCCCGTGCAGCGGGTAGTCGCGTTTCTCGAACCCAGCGACCTCGCTCATGTGAGGCGCGCCGATCAGCTGGCCGTCGATGGTGTAGGTCCAGGCGTGGTAGGGGCATTGGATCGTTTCGGAGAAACGCCCCTGGGGCTCCTCACACAGCCGCGTGCCGCGGTGGCGGCACACGTTGTAGAAGGCACGCAGCGCGCCGTCCCGGCCCCGGACCACTATCACGCTTTCGCCCGCGATCGTGCGGAGCACATAGTCGCCGGCCTCGGGGATCTCGGCGGCCCGGCCCGCGCAGATCCAGCGGCGCGTGAAGATGCGTTGCTGCTCTTCCGCATGGATCTCCCCCGACGTGTAGTAGCGGCCGGGGAGCGTGCGCTGCCCCTGCTGATACGTCTCGGTGGCTTTGACGAATGTGCTCATAGCAACGTCAGGATACACAGTCGCCCATCGGGCTGCCAGGTGCGTGCGCGGCTGAAGCCGCGACTCGGCACTGCCGGTAAACCGGCGTAAGAACTCCGCTAGACACGCCCGTTCTCGGGCACAGCCGCGCCGCGGCTTCAGCCGCGACCAGCGCCGAGCCGCGGCTTCAGTCGCGCGCGCCGCTCGCGAATGCCACCCCCCGCCGCTCCCGGCCCAGCATCGCGACCACCGCGCCGAGCGCGAACACCGTCGCCGCCGAGAAAGCCATCGACCGCGCGTAGCTCGAGCCTACCGCGAACACCGCTTGCACGTGGGGAAGCTTGCTCGCGATCGCGACGCCGCACTGATACGCGAAGCCGGGCAGGAAGCCACGCACCGAGTCGGGAGAAAGCTCGGTGATGTGGGCGGGGATGACGCCCCACGCCCCTTGCACGAAGAACTGCATGACGAAGGCACCGGCCACGAGCAGCGGCAGGGACGGCGCGAACGCCCAGATCGGGATGACCAGGATGGCGCCCACCAGAGCGAGCGCGATCGTGCGCCGGCGGCCCAGCCGGTCGGAGTACAGCCCGCACAACACGCCGCCCGTGAGCGCGCCTACTTGGGAAAACGCCGTGAGAGCGGCCCGCTTGGCGGGGCTGAAGCCCCAGTCGCGCTGCAGGAACGTGGGGTACATGTCCTGGGTGCCGTGGGACACCATGTTCATCATTGCCATGAGCACGGTCAGGTAGAGGAACAGCTTCCAGTTCGCGGCGATGGTGCGTGCCAGCCCACTCCAGTTCTCGTGCCGCGTGGCCTGCCAGACCTCGGATTCGTGCACCCGGGCGCGCACGAACAGGGCGAGCAGGGCAGGGAGGCCGCCCAGGAAGAACAGCGGCCGCCAGCCCCAGTGCGGGAACACGAAGAAGTAGCACAGCGCGGCGAGCAGATAGCCGGCGGCGTAGCCCTGCTGTAGCAGTCCCGAGACGACGCCTCGCAGCCGGGGCGGCACCTTCTCCATCACGAGCGACGCCCCGACGCCCCACTCGGCGCCCATCCCGATCCCGAACAGCGCCCGCAGCACCAGGAACGTGGTGTAGTTGGGCGCGAGCCCCGAAAGCACTTCGACGACCGAGTAGAACACGAGATCCGCCATCAGCGGGATCTTGCGGCCGTAGCGATCCGCGATCAGCCCGAAAATGAACGCGCCCACCGGACGGAACGCGAGCGTGAGGGTGAGGGAGAGCGCGATGTCGGCGTCGGACCGCCCGAAATCCTTCGCGATCGCCGTGAGCGTCATCACGACGAGGAAGAAATCGAACGCGTCGAGCGTCCAGCCGAGGAAGCCGGCGACGACGGCGGCGCGCTGGTCGCCGCGCGCCGGCGCGGTCACGGCCGGCCGATCCGGTCGAGCGCGAACTGCACCGCCAGGTCGGTCAGACTCCACAACTGGACGTCCGAGCTCGTCCCGTATCGCACGGGCAGAAGCTTGCCGCCCTCGATGCGGTAGCTCCACAGCTCGGCATGCCGCAGGCCGGAACGATCCACCGCGGTGACGGTGCGCGCGAGGGCGTCACGTAATGGCGCGACGTCGGGCCCGGACCGTGAGGGAGCCGCCGCGATCTGCTGCGCGAGGCCGGCGAGCAACGCGTTGACGTCTCGACCCCATACGACGGTCGGCGAATGATAGGGGTCCTGACGAAACCGCTCCCACACGCCCCGCGACGCATAGGCGTCGTTGGCGACCAGGGGACCCAGTTCGTCGACGAACAACCCCCAGGGGTGCGGCACCATGATCGGCCCCACCAGCTCGAGCGTCCGATCGCGACCGAGCGGCTCGAGCAGCAGCAGCATGGCGGGATCGGTGTTGACGATCGGGATCGGGTGACCGTCGGCGTCGAGCGAGACGGCGAGAAACCGCAGCGTATCCCCGGCGAATCCGGTCCGCTGCACGACGGCCTCCCAGTAGTCCCGGTCCGGCTGCGGCAGCCAACGTAGCCGGTCCGCGACCGGGCGGCCGACGTCCCCGAGCGCGACCCGGAAGTGGCGCTCAGCGCCGCGCCACACGGCGATCGCGCGCCGCAGGGCCGCGCGGTCGCGCACGAAGCCGGCGAGCGGCTCGTCGCGAATGGCTGGCGTCATGCCGAGGTGCTGCAGGGCGTCAAGGATCGTTCCCACGGCCTCGAGCGCGTGCGGCACCCAGACGGCATTCACATCCATGGCGAACCGCCCGCCGCCGTACCCGTCTCGCGAGTCGCGCCAGCTGGCGGAAATCCACGGTCCTTCGGGATCGCGCGGAAAGCCGACCAGATTGGTCGCCACCGGATTGCGGGTGTACGCGGCGGCTTGACGCGTCACGTACACGAGGTTGGATACGAGCCGCTGAAGGTGCCGCTCCTCCAGCAGGAAGCGCCGCTTGCGCGCGGCGGGCACTCGCTCGTCCCCGAGATAGTGTGCCGCCACCACCGGCAGCTGAAAGTCGTCGTCCACCATGACGTAGTTTTCGCGCACGGCCTGCAGGTCTCTCAGCACAGCTCGCGCCTGCGCCAGCCGACCGGCGTCGACCAGTCGGTTGTACTCAGCCGCGTGCTCGCGAATCGCCTGGCCGCCGAGCGCCTCTTCGTGGCTCACGTCTCCCGTGGGCGAGAGCTTGCGCAGCGCGCTGGCGATGACGTGCTCCGGCATCGCCGGCGCCCACACCGGCTCCATCAGCAAGGCCGTCATCAACATGTCGCGGCCGAAGTAGGTCGCGAAGTTCGGCAGTCCCGCCATGAGCTTCTCGCCGTAACACAACAGTTCCATGCCGCGTACTTCGCGCTCGAGCCGGCGGAACCGCTCGGGATGAGCCGAATCGGCTCGGACGATCTCGTAGAACCGGCGGAACTCGTCGTTGAAAATGTCGGTGCGGGAGAGGGGCGTCAGCGCCGGCGCGTCCGTGGTGACGCGCACCGTGAAGCGCACCGGGCCCCCAGCCGGCCGGCGGATCGTGACGGTGCCTCCGGCGAGTGCGGGAACCGTCTCGCGGGCATCGCCTTCCAGAGCCAGCCAGAGGTGGCTCCTGCCGTCGAAGCTCACCTGCTCGACCCGTACGGCCCAGGCGGTGTCACCGCGTTGCAGCGTCATCCGGGGCGAAAGGCGCGCGCGCAGGGCCGCCACCGTCCTCACGCCGAGCAGTGAGAGGTGGCGGGCACGCTCCGGCGCCCCCAGCCGCCCCAGATGGTCGATCAGTGTGGACAGCTCGGCCTGCGGAAACGACGGCGCGTTGAGCGGCAGCGAGTCGCGCCGCGCGTACTGAAAGTCACGCTCCACCCGCATGGAACCGAGCAGAAACAGACCGAGCGTGATGGGGGACGGGCCTTCCAGACCATACGAGACCGACCGGGTGCGACCCGACGCGGCCACGACAGCCCCGGACGAGCTCCAAGCGAGCTCGGCCGGCGTGCCGGCCGAATCGCGGGCGGTGAAACCCACACTCTCGTCGGCCGCGTCCGCCCAGAGGTGCACGACCCGGCCAGTACCGCGATTCAGGTAGACCTGGAACGCGTTGCTTCGCGCGTCCTGATAGACGCGCGTCTGGTAGCCCTCGTACGCGGCGGGGTCGTCGAGCCCCGGCTCGGGGAACTGGAGCACCGGGGGGGCCGGGAGGGGAGTGCCACCCTGCAACAGATAGAGGAGGGTAAGGAGGCGCACGGTGGTTGGATTGTGCCTTTTTTCACGAGCCTTGACAAGTCGGCGTTGCGCCTTGACAAGTCAGCATTTGGAGGACATTTCACCTTCACCTCCCACCGTCTAGAGGGCAGCCGTTATGCGACTGGTCCGTCATGTGATCCCCGCGCTCGTCGGTGGCCTGTTGTGGGCGGTCCCACTTAGCGCGCAGGACTCCACCGGTGCCGTCACGGGCAAGGTCGTGGATGGCACAACGCAACAGCCTCTCCCCAGTGTTGAAGTCTCGATCGCAGGCACGCCGTACCGCATGCTCACGCGGCTGGACGGCGGCTTCCTGCTGAGCGGGGTGCCCGCGGGAGTGCACCGGCTGCGGGCGACGCGGATCGGGTACGGGCCCCAGGCGCAGGAGGTGACGGTCAGCGCGGGAGGCACGGCGACGGCACAATTCACCCTGGTGCCGGCGGCGGCGATTCTCGAAGCGGTGGTCGTGACCGGGTACGGCACCCAGCGACGCGAGGCCATCACCGGATCCGTCTCGACGATCGATGCCAACGCGGCGAATGTCGGCGTGGTCGACAACGTCAACAACATGGTGCAGGGTCGTGCCGCCGGCGTCACGATCATTCAGAACAACGGCGAGCCCGGCGCCGGCGCGCAGGTCCGGATCCGCGGCGGCACATCGATCAGCGCGAGCAACGAGCCGTTGTACGTGATCGACGGAGTCCCCATCAACAACGTCCCGACCGAACCGGGCGGCTTCGGTGTCGGCGGAGAGCCGCCGCTGCCCCGCAGCCCGCTCAACTTGATCAACCCCTCGGACATCGGCTCGATCACGATTCTCAAGGACGCCGCGGCCACGGCCATCTACGGCAACCGCGCCGCCAATGGCGTCATCCTGATCGAGACGAAGAAGGGCTCGACCTCGAGTGGAGCCGGCGTCGAGTATGACGGCTACGTGGCGATGGCGAGTGCGTCGAAGCACCTGGACGTGCTGAACGGAGATCAATACCGGCAGTTCGCTAACGGCCAGGTTGGCGTTTGGCGGTCAGATTCGACTTCCGCCTGTACGAGCCGGCCGACGCTCTGCCAGAACTTCTTCAAGGACTCGGTGGCGGGCAAGTTGGGCGGCCTGAGTCCCTCGCACCTCGCGGCACTGGGGACGGCGAACACAAACTGGGAGAACGAGCTGGAGCGCACCGCCGTGACGCACAATCACAACCTGTCGTTCTCCGGCGGGGGCGAGGACACACGCTATCGCGCGTCGCTCAATTTCATGAACCAGGAGGGGGTAGCGATCTCCAACGGCTTCCAGCGCGTGCAGGGGCGCCTCAACGCCACCCACAACGCGTTCGACAACCGCTTGCGCCTCGGGCTCAATGTCACGACGTCGCACACCAAGAACGACTATATCACGTTCGAGAGCACGGCTGGGTTCGAAGGCGGGGTGTTCCAGAACGTGGCGATCTTCAACCCGACGCAGCCGGTGACAGTGGTCGACCCGGCGAGCGGGCTGACCAACTATTACGAGCTGGTCGGTCAGACGTCGGTGCGCAACCCCGTGGCGCTGGCGAACCAGATCACCGACATCGGCCAGACGACCCGCACCCTGGGCAACGCGACGGCCGAGCTGGATCTGATGCCGGGGCTCACGGCGCAGGTGAATGTGGGGGTGGACCGCTCGGATGGCTCGCGCAACATCTACCTTCCGAAGGCAAGCCCGGTGGGCGCCTCGTTTGGCGGGCTGGCGCGCCAGTCGAGCCTCGACAACACCACCGTGACGCTGCAAACGCTGCTGACGTTGCGCCGGCAGTTCGGCGACATCCACAGCCTCGACGTCGTGGGTGGGTACGAGTTCAGCAAATTCAACACTGGCAACCTGACGACGCAAGGTCAGGGATACGTGACCGATGCGCTGCTCTTCAACAACCCCGGCGCCGCCCAAACCATCACGGATTTCTCGGGACGAGACTTGAGCCGCCAAGTCGCGTTCTTCGGCCGGGCCAACTACGGCCTCAAGGATCGCTACTTCCTGACCGGGGTGCTGCGGTACGACGGGTCGTCCCGCTTCGCGGTGGGACACAAATGGGCGGTGTTCCCCGCGGTGTCGGGGTCGTGGCGCATCAGCGAAGAGAATTTCATGCGCGACCGCGGGTTCTCGGAGCTGCGCCTGCGCGTCGGATACGGGCTGCAGGGCAATCCGGGCGTCCCCCCCTATTCGTCCTTGCTGACGCTCAGTCCTGATCCTGGCGCGCGCTATCCGTTCGGCGGCGTGCCGGTGTCCGGTGTCATCCCGACGCGAGATGCCAACCCGACCCTCAAATGGGAGCAGACGGCGCAGTTCAACGTGGCTGTCGACTACGGATTGCTGAATAACCGGGTCTCCGGGAGCGTGGAGTACTACGTCAAGAACACCTCCGATCTGCTGTTACAGGTGTCGAACGCGCAGCCCGCTTTCGCGGAGCAGCGGCTCGCGAACGTCGGAAAGGTTCGCAACAAGGGCCTCGAGATCTCGGTCGACGCCCTGGCGCTGTCCCGACCGAATTTCACCTGGCGGGCCGGACTGGTGTTCGCGGCGGAGCGCAACAGGGTCGTCGATCTTGGCCCCTACAGCTCCATCGCCAGCGGTACCGTGAGCGGTCAGGGCCAGTCCAACGTGGACGCCCAGCGCATCCTGCCCGGCCAGCCGATCGGCACGTTCTTCGGACCGCGCTTTCTCCGCGTGAACGCGGCGGGACAGCAGGTGTTCTCCTGTATCGCAGCCAGCGCGGGGTGTGTCAATGGGGAGACGCTGAGCCCGACCGCCAACGACTATACGATCATCGGCAACGCCAACCCGGATTTCACGCTCGGCCTGCACAGCCAGGTGAATTGGGGCAAGTTCGACATCAGCTTCCTCATCCGGGCGGCCGTCGGACAGGACGTGTTCAACAATACCGCGCTGGTGTTTGGTACGAAGAGCGATGCGTTGCAGGACAAGAACTTCCTGGTCTCGGCGCTGAGCGATCAGACCGGGATCCACGAGCCGGCCATTTACTCCTCCCGCTGGGTCGAAGGCGCCTCGTTTGTGCGGCTGCAGAATCTCACGGTGGAGTATCGGCTCGACCTGCCGATATTGAGCGGTTCGGCCCGGAGTGCCCGGCTCTACGTGTCGGCCGACAACCTGCTCGTGCTGACCGGCTATTCGGGCTTGGATCCGGAGGTCTCGAACCTGGCGTCGGGGCTTAATCCGAGCGCCGGCCTGCAAGCGCGCAGTATCGACTATCTCAGCTATCCGCGCCCCCGCACCATTACGGGCGGCCTGCGACTCACGTTCTGAGGATCTCGAGTCCTATGACGACATCACTTGTGACGAAACCGATCGGAGCGGTGGGGCTGTTCAGGCTGTTGCTCCTGGGCACGGTGCTCCTGCCCCTGGGATGCACGAACCTGGACGAGAATCCCCCCAGCGCGATTACCCCGGGCAACTTCTACCGCAACGAGGGGGAAGTGCTCAGCAGCCTGGCGGGGATTTACGCTCAGCTCCGAGGCACGCTGGATGACTACTACAACGTGAGCGAGATCAGCACCGACGAGATGATCGTGCCCACGCGTGGCTCGGACTGGTACGACGGCGGTCAATGGCTCGAGCTGCACCACCAGACCTGGACGCCGGTCAGCCCGGTCGGCAACGGTTTTGGGAACGGTATCTGGGTGACCGCGTTTACCGGCATCGCGCGCGCCAACGCGCTGCTCGAGGTGCTGCCGACCCTGACGTTCACGAGTCGAGACACCGTCGCAGCCGAGGCCAGAACGCTGCGGGCATTCTACTACTACTTCCTGATGGACACGTTCGGCGGCGTGCCGATCGCCACCTCGACTCAGATCCAGGCGCGGCCGCGCGTCACGCGCGACTCGGTATTCCGGTTCATCCAGGCGGAGCTGACGGCGGCCCGCGCCGTGCTGCCAGCCACGTGGCCGGCGGCGAACAACGGGCGCCTGACGCAAGGCGCCGTCGATGCCATCTTGGCCAGTATGTACCTGAACGCCGCGGTGTTCGACAAGGACGCGGGCGTCAGTCCTACGACCTACAACTCGTGCACGACGGTAACGATCGGCTCTCAGAACGCCTGCCAGGCCGCCATCACTACGGCGAACAATATCCTGAACTCCACCGCCGGCTACCAATTGGCCGACTCGTTTGCGCAAAGCTTCCGGGCCAACAGCGGGTCGAAGGAGAACATCCTGGTCATCAAGTTCGCGCCAGTGGCGGACATCGGCCTCAACTTCGTGATGCGGTCGCTGCACTACAACCAGTACACACCGACGCCCTGGAACGGCTTCGCGATCCTGGCGGAGACGTATAACGCGTTCGATGCCGCGGACCGGCGCCGGAACGTCATCCTGCAGGGAACGCAGTACAACGTGGAGACCGGCCTTCCGGCCAAAGACCGGGCCGGCAACCCATTGGTGTTCACCATCAACATCGCTGACGAGACGCAGGCCACCGAAGGCGAAGGCCCTCGGCTCTACAAGTGGCCGGCCGATCCGAAACACGTGGCCCAGAACAACGGCAACGATTACGCCTGGTTCCGCCTGGGCGAGATCTATCTGATCAAGGCGGAGGCGATGAACGAGCTGATTCCGGGGGATGCCAATGCCCTGGCGCTGCTGAATCAGCTGCGCGCCCGTCCCAAAGAAACCGTTGCGCCGGCGCTCGCGGGACCCATTACTCGCGACCTCATCCTCCAGGAGCGCCGGTTCGAGCTCACCGGCGAAGCGAAGCGGCGCCAGGATCTGATCCGGCACGGCAAGTACACGCTCCCGTGGGGGTACAAGCCGGCAAGCCAAGCGTTCCGCATGCTGCTGCCGATTCCGCAGAAGCAGCTGGACGCGAACCCATTGTTGACGCAGAATCCCGGGTACTGAGCGCAGCAGGCGGGTCAAAAAAGGTTGTGAAGGTTGTGAAGGGTGTCGAGGTCGCGGTAGGGGCGCAGCACGCTGCGCCCCTACGTTTTCTTGCGCACCTACAGCTGCTGATGTCAGCGGTGTGTCTCGTCACCGCTTGCTCCGGCGCCGCCGGGTCCGCCGCGGCGCCGGCCGCCGGCGGCCTCTTGTTCACGTTGCTCCCCTCCAGCTACACCGGCGTCCGATTCGAGAATCGCCTCACCGAGACCAACGACCTGAACGTCTTCACCTATCGCAACTTCTACAACGGTGGCGGGGTGGCGATCGGGGACTTGAACGGCGACGGCCTGCCCGAGATCGTGCTCAGTTCGAACCAGGGCGGCACGCGGCTGTACTTGAACGAGGGGAAGTTCCGCTTCCGGGACGTGACTGACGAGGCGGGCCTGCGGAACAAGGACGGGTCTTGGACCACGGGCGTCACCCTCGCCGACGTGAACGGCGATGGGCGACTTGACATCTACGTGTGCAAGGCCGGCAAGGTGCAGGGAGCGCTCCGCGCCAACGAGCTGTGGATCAATCAGGGCCTCAACGCGCACGGTGTGCCCACCTTCGTCGAGGCGGCGGCCGCCTACGGCATCGCCGACACCGGATACTCGACACAAGCGGTGTTCTTCGATTACGACCGCGACGGCGATCTGGACCTGCTCGTCATCAACAACTCGCCTCGCCCGGTCTCGAGCATGCCGCTCGAGAACACTCGAGGATTGCGCGACCCGCTGGGCGGCGACCGGCTGTACCGCAACGAGGGCGGGCACTTCGTGGACGTGAGCGCGGCGGCCGGGATCTACGGGAGCGAGATCGGATTGGGCCTGGGCGTGGTCGTGAGCGACGTGAACCGCGACGGGTGGCCGGATATCTACGTAGCGAACGACTTCTTCGAGCGCGACTATCTGTACATCAACAAGGGCGACCGCACATTCGCCGAGCGGCTCGAGCAAGAGATGCCCTACATCAGCCTGTCGTCCATGGGGCTCGATATCGCGGACGTGAACAACGACGGCTGGCCCGACATCTACGTCGTCGACATGCTGCCCGAGGACGAGCACCGGCTCAAGACCACCACGTCCTTCGAGGACTGGCACCGTCTCCAGGCCGAGGTCCGCAACGGCTTTCACTACCAGTTCACCCGCAACATGCTCCATCTCAACAACGGCAACGGCACGTTCTCGGACATCGGCCAGCTGGCCGGCGTGGACCGAACCGACTGGAGCTGGAGCGCGCTGATCGCGGACCTCGATCTCGACGGCTACAAGGACATCTATGTGACGAACGGGCTCGCCAAGGACGTCACGTCGCAGGATTACATCGCCTTCCTGGCGAACAACGAGACGATGCGGGCGGCGATGCGGGGCAAGCGGGTCGACTTCCTGAAACTCACCGCGGCGATGAGCTCGACGAAGCTGCCGCATTACGCATTCCGGAACAACGGCGACCTGACCTTCTCGAATCAGAGCGCCGCCTGGGGCCTGAACACGCCGAGCTTTGGCAACGGCGCGGCCTATGGCGACCTGGACGGCGACGGGGCGCTCGACCTGGTCGTGAACAACGTGAACCAGGAAGCCTTCGTGTATCGCAACAACGCCCGGACGCTGCTCCCGAACCGCTATCTCCAGGTGCAGCTCGCGGGGGAGGGCGCCAATCGGTTCGCCATCGGGGCGAAGGTGACGCTCGAGAGTGCAGGGCGGCAGTTCTTCCAGGAGCTCGAGCCGACGCGCGGATTCCAGTCTAGCGTGGACTACATCCTCACGTTCGGGGCAGGCCTGCTCGACACCATCGATGCAGTAAAGGTGGAGTGGCCGGACGGGCGGGTGAGCGTCCGGAAGCACGTCGCGACGAACCAGCGTCTCACAATCCGCGAGTCGGAGGCGGTGGCAGCCCCGGTCCCCAGCCCCCAGCCCCTGACCCCTCTTTTTACGGATGTCACGGACCGCGTCAAGTTGCCGTACGTGCACCGGGAGAACGACTTCGTCGATTTCGACCGGGAGCCCCTCATCCCCAAGCTGCTGTCAACCGAGGGACCGTACCTCGCCGTGGCGGACGTGAACGGCGACGGGCTCGATGACCTGTTCATCGGGGGCGCGAGAGATCAGCCGGGTGAGCTCCTGATCCAGCAGCCCGACGGCCGCTTCGTGAGCAGCGACCGCGGCGTCTTCGAGCAGGATCGCGTGTCGGAGGACCTGGGCGCCGTGTTCTTCGACGCGGACGGCGACGGCCACCCCGACCTCTACGTCGTGAGCGGTGGCAACGAGTTCTCGAGCATGTCGCCCGCCCTCCAGGACCGCCTGTACCTGAACGACGGGCGAGGCCATTTCCGCAAAGCGACCCCCAACCTGCCGTCCGAGTACATCAGCGGATCACGCGTCGTGGCCGCCGACTACGACGGGGATGGCGACATCGACCTGTTCGTCGGCGGGCGCGTCGTCCCGTGGCGTTACGGCGCCGATCCCCAGAGCATGCTGCTCCAGAACGACGGCCACGGTCACTTCACCGACGTCACCGCGCAACTGGCACCCGAGCTGGCACGGGTCGGCATGGTCACGGACGCGGTCTGGCAGGACGTGGATGGTGACGGCCGGTTGGATCTCGTGGTGGTGGGCGAGTGGATGCCGATCACCATCTTCCACAACGCGGGCGGCGGGAAGCTCGTCCGCCTGAACACTCCCGGTCTCGAGAAGAGCAACGGCTGGTGGAATCGCATCGTGGCCGGTGACTTCACGGGCCACGGCGGGGGCCGCGGGGGCCGCGTCGACTTCATCGTCGGCAACCTGGGGCTCAACACGCGCTTGCATGCGACTGCAACGCAGCCGGTGACGATGTACGTGAAGGACTTCGCGGGGAGCGGCTTTGCCCAGCAGATCGTAGCGACCTACAGCGGGGGCGTAAGCCATCCCCTCGCGATGCGCGACGAGCTCGTGAACGCCCTGCCTCAGCTCAAGACGCGCTACCTCACGTACCAGGAGTACGCCGGGCAGACGGTGAGCGACATCTTCTCGGCTGCGGACTTGGCCGGTGCGGTCGAGAAGCGGGCGTACACGTTTGCCACGGCGCTGGCGAGGAACAACGGCGACGGCTCGTTCACGCTCCAGCCTCTGCCGCTCGCGGCTCAGCTGGCGCCGGTGTACGGCATGCTCGCCGCCGACATCGACGGGAACGGCACCCAGGACTTGCTCCTGGCCGGCAACTTCGACGGCGTGCAACCGGAAATCGGGCGGATGAGCGCGAGCTACGGTCTGTTCCTGCGCGGCGACGGCAAGGGCACCTTCACGCCGGTGCGGGCCGCCGAGAGCGGCTTTCTGGTGCCCGGACAGGCGCGCGATATCGCGCGCATCCGGACCCGGGATGGCCCCCGCTACGTCGTGACCCGCAACAACGACCGGCCGCTCATCTTCCGCGCCGCGCCACCGAGCCGGTCAGTGGCGGCGCGTCCCTAAGCGTGTCAGCGACCCGGCCGCTTCGTCTTGATGACGATCACCCCGTTGGCGCCGCGCATCCCGTAGATCGCCGTATCGGCGGCGTCCTTCAAGACCTGGATCGATTCGATGTCGTACGGATTGAGCCCGGTCAGGCTCCCGTTCGGTCCGGGCTGGATCGGGATGCCGTCGACCACGTACAGCGGCTGCGTACTGGCGTTGAAAGACGCGGCGCCACGAATGCGCACCGCGATGCCGTCCGAGGTTCGGGTGACCTCGACGCCCGCGAACCGTCCTTGGAGCACTCTTTCAATCGGCTGGCCGGGATTGCGCTCGATGTCTTCGGACGTCACCGTCTGGGGGCCAGGCGGGCTCGTCTGGCGCGTTCCGCTCGAATGCGAGCATCCGGCAACGACGTGAACCACGAGACCAACGGGCAAGAGGGCACGCCATGAGAGCGATGTCATTGGAATCCCCCGGTAAGAGAGCGCAGCGCTACGGCAGAATATACCTCGTTTCGAGCGCTCTGCTGTTTGGTCTCGCCGCCTCTGCCCAGGCACAGATCCGCGTCGCTTCACCCGACGGTCGCACTGCGGCCACGGTCCAAATCCACGACGGCAGGCTGTACTACAGCGTGCGGCGGGACAATCGCGCCGTGCTGCTGCCGTCATTGCTCGGCTTCGAGTTCCAAGGCGCGTCGCCGCTGCGCGACAGCCTGCGACTGGCCGACACCACCCGCACGACGGTCGACGAGACCTGGACCGAGCCGTGGGGCGAGGTGGCGCGCGTGCGGGACCATCACAACGCGCTCCGCGTGTCCGTCGTTGAAGCGGCAGCGCCGGGCCGGCGGTTCGCCGTGGTGTTTCGGGTCTTTAACGACGGCATCGGTTTTCGCTACGAGTTCCCCGACCAGCCCGGGCTCGGCGAGTTCGCCATCACCGACGAGCTGACCGAGTTCGCGTTGGCGGATAACGCCCGCGCCTGGTGGATCGCGTCCAACCGGCCGCGGCTCGACCGCTCCGAGCAGCTGTACTCCTCGTCCCCGGTGAGCGTCCTCGACAGCGTGCAGACCCCGCTCACGCTCGAGAGCCGGGACGGTCGCACGTTCATCGTCATTCACGAGGCGAACCTCGTCGATTACGCGCGCATGAACCTGCGGGGGGCCCGCATGGAGAATCGCACATTGCACGCGGCGTTGGAGCCCTACGCCGACGGCATCAAGGTGCGCGGCCGCACGCCGTTCGTGACGCCGTGGCGCACGATTCAACTGGCCGACCGGGCGACCGATCTGGCGCCGTCGCTGCTCGGCCTGAACCTGAACCCGCCGAGCGTGCTCCAGAGCACGAGCTGGATCAAGCCGATGAAGTACGTGGGCATCTGGTGGGGCATGCACATCGGTGCGATGACGTGGAGCTCAGGCCCCAAGCACGGCGCCACGACCGCGAACGCGAAACGCTACATCGATTTCGCGGCCGCCAACGGACTGGGCGGCGTGCTGGTCGAGGGCTGGAACGTGGGCTGGGACGGCGACTGGATCAAGAACCGCAACGCATTCTCGTTCACGAAAGCCTATCCCGACTACGACCTCGTCGAAGTGGCCCGGTACGCCCACGAGAAGGGTGTGAAGCTGATCGTCCACAACGAGACCTCCGGCGGCATTGAGAACTACGAACGGCAGCTGGACAGCGCCTTTGCGCTGTACCATTCGCTGGGCCTCGACGCCGTCAAGACCGGCTACGTAACTGACTTGACGTCGCAGGGCCACTCGCATTGGGGGCAGTACATGGTGCGCCATTACCGCCACGTAATCGAGCAGGCGGCGCAGTACGGCATCATGCTGGACGTCCACGAGCCGATTCACGATACCGGAGAGCGCCGCACCTACCCGAACATGATGACGCGGGAGGGCGCGCGGGGGCAGGAGTACAACGCTTGGGGGGGC
>Ga0209802_1000123_pt1 | contig 56456 bp, 48 predicted proteins | sample GraSoiAngelo_129_FD_185886 | JGI IMG/M metagenome (GOLD analysis project Ga0209802, IMG submission 185886) | Grasslands soil microbial communities from the Angelo Coastal Reserve, California, USA - 14_0927_12_40cm (SPAdes) (version 2) | ecosystem: Environmental > Terrestrial > Soil > Grasslands ...
AATTTGTTTATGCCGAAGTTTGAGAACTCAAAACTCGGGATGACTGACAACTCATACAGCACGTCACTGCCCGGTTCAAGCGAATCGATCAGCCGTCGCGACATTCTGAAATCGCTCACGATGGGAGTGTTGGCTGGCTCCGTTCTCCGAGTCATTCCCGCGCAAGCAGCCGAATACGCCCATCATTTAGTGCAGGCGGAGAAAGCATCTGCCGGAGGCGCCTATGCACCGAAGTTCTTTTCGCCGCAGCAATACAAAACGCTCCAGGCGCTTTGCCAAGCCATCATTCCACCAGACAATCATTCGGGAGGCGCTATCGAAGCCGCCGCTCCCGAATTCATTGACCTGCTGACCAGCGAAAACAGCGACTACCAGTTGAAATTAGGCGGCGGCCTGATGTGGCTGGATTCAACTTGCAACGATCGTTATGGGAAGAATTATCTGGAGTGCACGCCGGAACAGCAAAAACAAATACTTGATCTGATTGCTTACCGAAAGAATGCAAAAGCCGATCCAAGCATCAGCCAGGGTGTGGAATTCTTCTCATTCTTGCGGAACTTGACCGCGGATGGCTACTTCACTAGCGCGATTGGAATTAAAGATCTTCAATATATCGGGAATAAGTACATGAAAGACTTTCCGGGTTGCCCGGTGCTTCCGGAAGCCTGAGCAACGAATCTGCCACCCGCAGTTTTCTGCTAGGCCTGGCGGAACGGATCTTCGAGTGACGGACTCTGCGGCGTAAACAGTTCCGCGCCATCTTCCGTGATGTGCATGTCATCCTCAAGACGGACACCAAACTCCCCACGGATATAAATCCCAGGCTCATCGCTGAATGTCATGTTGGCGGCAATTTTACTCGGGTTGCCGCGCACCAGATAAGGCCACTCGTGTCCGTCCATACCCATTCCGTGACCCACGCGATGAGTGAAATATTTATAGTCGGGACCGTACCCGGCGTCGGTGATTACCTTGCGCGCTGCTGCATCCACCGCAGCACACTCCAAACCTGGGCGAGCGGCTGCCAGCGCGGCGTTTTGCGCCCGGTGTACGATGTCAAAGACTTGTTTCATCTTGTCGGTCGCCTTTCCGAGCACAAACGTTCGGCTGATGTCGGAGGTGTAGCCTTCCGCTTTGCAGCCACCGTCTGCGAGTATGATCGTCCCTTCGCGGATGACCTGCGGCGTGACCGATCCATGCGGGAAAGCGGCGAACTCTCCTACCTGCACGTCGGCTGAGCCTGAAAATCCCAGCTTGGTATGTGCGGCCTCGATGAGATTCTGAATCTCTTGCTGGGTCATTCCTTCCTTCAACGATCGCCAGGTTGCTTCATAGGCGGCTAACGTGACCTTGGCCGCCAAGCGCATCAATTCAATTTCATGATCACTCTTAATCATGCGGCATCCGGCAGTTACCGGTGTGGCGCTTAAAAGTTTGACTTGGGGCGCGGCTTGCGAGATGCCGTCAGTGAATACGAAGTGCACCGTTTCTTCAATGCCAAGCTTTCCGCCGACAAGTCCGCGATCTTTCAGCCCGCCCGCGACGCGCTGGTAAGGGCTCTCGTCTTCCTGCCAGATACGCACATCGGCGCGCTCGCCATCCGGGGCTTTCGCGATCTGCTCCCGAGCTCGGCCCTCTTCAAATGCGGGACACACATAAAACGCCGCACCTTTGACCGGCAACACCATGGCAAACAGACGCTCGCCTCCCCACCAGCGTATGCCGGTGAAGTAGTTGAGGGTAGTGCCTTCGGTCAAGAGAATGGCGTCAAGATTATTCGTTTGCATGAGCCGCCGGGCTTTTTCCTCTCGTTGGTTTCGCTCCTCCGGCGTGATCGGCTTGGCCTGGCCACTCATTGACTTCAGACTTGCGATAGAAGCTGGGAGCGGCGGACTGTTTGTCTCCGCGCCGGGTGAGAGTTGTGGCAGCAGGCTAGTACCAGCAGCAAGAGTTCCGGCTTGCAGGAAACGGCGGCGCGAGAACATGGAAGCCCCCAAATAAGGTGACCGGAGATTATAGAGGTCGTGTGGAAATTCGGCATCACCAAATAAAAAGAGGGAGCGTTGCGCTCCCCCTTTTTGCTTTAGTCTCGCGATTGAGATGCATTACTCGTCGTCTGCGAGGGCTAAGGCAGGCAGTGCGGGGGTTTTCTCGACTCCCACCGACTTTAAGTCGCGGGGTTCGAGACCCAAGGCTCGCAGGATAGTCGGCGCTACTTGTGACGTCGTCACTGGAGTTTTGATCACGCGGGTGCGCAGTTTAGGATTCGAGACCACCAAGCCGACGTTACAACCCATCTCATAAATGCCTCGAGCCCCGAAGCCTAATTCGGACCGTCTCGCTTTTGTGGTTCAACTTCCGGATGGCTCGTGACTCGAGAGCAACGCGGTAGTGTTGAGCTTGTACGAAGCTCAAATGAGTGCCTTGGCGATCTTGAGTCAGCCGAGGAAGCGTTCTGTTGTCCAGATTTCAGAGTCACGACCTGGGCACTTTGCATCGATCCGCCGTTTGCCAAATTGATTCCGGGTAACTGGTTTGCTAAGGTCGTCGTTATGTCCGAGCGTTCCACCGAGCAGATACGCGAATTGCTCGACTCCCTTTATCGCGTGGATTCGGGACGAATCCTGGCAACTCTGATCCGCTATCTCGGTGATTTTGATCTTGCCGAGGAGGCGATGCACGACGCCTTTGCGGCTGCGCTGAGCCTGTGGCCGAGGAGTGGAGTACCCGGCAACCCGCGGCCATGGTTGATTTCGACGGCCCGATTCAAAGCCATTGATACTCTACGTCGACGGGCAAGATTTGATGCGTCTCAAGACGAGCTCGTGCGATATCTCGAAGCGCAATGGAATTCGGCGGAAAGGTCTAATGAAGAGGACAGCCTCGAGGATGATCGGCTGCGCCTGATTTTTACCTGCTGTCATCCATCTCAAGCGCCGGAAGCGCACGTTGCGCTCACCTTGCGTGAGGTGTGCGGGCTGACAACCGAGGAGATAGCAAAGGCCTTCCTGATCACTCCGCGTACGCTGGCGCAGCGCATTGTGCGCGCCAAGGCAAAGATTCGGGAGACACGGATTCCGTACGAGGTGCCGACGCCGCAGGAATTGCCGGAGCGACTGGGCGCGGTGCTGCAGGTCATCTATCTCGTCTTTAACGAGGGTTATTCGGCTGCGGCGGGAACGGAGGTAACGCGGGCCGAGCTAACCGGCGAGGCGATTCGACTGGGCCGGTTGCTGGCCGAACTCCAGCCAGAGCCGGAAGTCATTGGGCTGCTTTCCCTGATGTTGCTACACGAATCCCGTCACACCGCGAGAACCTCTCCGACCGGAGAGCTGATTTTGCTGGAGAACCAGGATCGCTCGCTCTGGAACCGGGAGCAGATGGCGGAGGGAGTGGCATTGCTGGAGAAAGCCCTGAAGTCCCGCCGCTTCGGCTCCTACACACTGCAGGCTGCGATTGCGGCCGTTCATGCGGAGGCGGAATCGGTCGCTATGACCGACTGGCGGCAGATTGTTGCGCTTTACAACCGATTGGTACGAATTCAGCCTTCGCCAGTTGTACGGCTAAATCGTGCCGTGGCCATTGCAATGCGCGATGGTCCAGAGGTCGGTCTGACGCATATCGACGCGGTGTTGGAACATGGCGAATTGGCAAATTATTACCTGGCGCATTCCGCCCGTGCAGATATGTACCGCAGGCTCGGCAGGACAGCTGAGGCTCGGTCCTCTTATGAGAAAGCTCTGGCGCTGACCCAACAGGAACCAGAGCGGCAATTCCTGCAGGAGCGGATTCGGCAGTTGAAATAAAAGAAAATCGTCAAAAGCCGATGCGGATATTGAGATGACCAGGCGCAAAGCATAGTTCTAAAGCGCGGAAGAAGCAAAATTTCTTGGACGATTTGTCGAATTCCGGTCCGGCCGTTCGTCTATATGGTGAAGGCAGGGCAACCGGCCCGGCTCGAAGACCGTTACAGGAAAAGGAGAAATCATGACGCAGTATTTGGTTGCTATTCACCACCCCGACGACTACGACCCGTCCGTCGAGACCGAAGCGATGTCCCGCGATATCGACGTGCTCAACGACGAGATGGTGGCTGCCGGTGTCAGGATTTTCGTTGGTGGCCTCTCCGCGGCCAGCAACGCGAGGTCGCTGCGGGCGCAGCCCAATGGCAAGGTGCTCATCACAGACGGGCCGTACCTGGAGACCAAGGAGCACATAGGCGGTTTTTGGTGCTGGAAGCCGCCGACCTGGACGAGGCACTGGCGTGGGGGCGCAAGGCTGCCGTCGCCTGTCGGACGCCGGTCGAGGTGCGCCCTTTTGGGAGGACCAACGGAACCAACTGAGCGGCAGTGACAACACTGCCGGCGATGCCGGCCTGACGGGCCGGTGTCGGGGTGCCGCGAGCCGGGTCAGCATCCCTGCTTCCAAGTGGCATTACCTGGCTCATCGAAAACCGGGGACACCCGTAAATTAAACAAAATCAGATAGGACTCGAAGGAACTCAGTCATGAGAAAAGTCAATGTGCTTGAATTTGTCTCCCTTGATGGTGTCATACAAGCCCCAGGCGGGCCAGAGGAAGATACCAGTGGCGGCTTCGCGTATGGCGGGTGGATAAGTCCACATTCCGACCCTGTTGTTTCAACGGCCATAAGAAAGCAGATGAACATGCCGTTTGACTTGTTGATAGGGCGCAGAACCTTTGACAATTTTGCACGATTCTGGCCGCAACATAATGACATGTGGCCAGCCGTCAACACAGCGACCAAGTACGTCGCTTCGAATACCATGACTTCTCACGAATGGCAGCCGTCCGTGTTTCTAAATGGAGATATTGCGGAAAAAATCACCAAAATTAAGCAACAGGAAGGGCCGGATTTGCACGTTTATGGAAGCGCAAATCTCGTTCAGACGCTCATCAAGCATGATTTGGTCGATGCGTTCTGGCTGAAGATATATCCGATAACGTTGGGCGGTGGAAAACGATTGTTTGCCGATGGCACGATCCCGGCGGCATTCAAGGTGACGGAAAGCACAGTCACCTCAAAAGGCGTCATTATCGTGAATTACGAGCGTGCAGGCGCAGTCCCAACCGGAAGTCTATAAACATTCGGCCGGGTGGCCCGGGCTTTTGATCTTGCGGGCATTACCAACCCAGTGGGGTGCCCCTCGAGCCCACTTCCGGCCGCCATTCGAACGCATCAGTGACCCACAGACTCTTCTGACGGGGCTAGAAATAAAGAGCAGCTGTCGATGTTCGGTCTCCCGAACGACTATCTGATAATAGAACGATGAGCTAGGGCTCTCTGAATCACAGGAAACAAGGAGGAATTGATGAAATACATCTGTTTGGGCTATATCGAGCCCGGCAAGTTCGAAAACATGTCTGAGAGCGAGCGCAACACCATGCTGGACGAGTGTTTTAGCTACAACGACGAACTGCGGAAGAACGGACATTTGGTCGCTGAGGAACCTCTTCAGCCCGCCAACACGGCGGTGACCGTGTATTGGAAGAACGGAAAGGTTGCAGTGACAGACGGTCCGTACGCGGAAACGAAGGAGCAATTGGGTGGAATTCAGGTGCTTGAAGCGCGAGATCTGAATCACGCAATTCAGCTCATTTCCCAACATCCGGGAGTGAAGTTGAAGTGTGGAACAATCGAGATACGTCCAGCGGCGGATATAAACGAAATCATGAGAAAGAGCGAGCGGCGACGGCGAAAGGATACCTCGCGATGAGGGCGGCCAGGAGGGAAAGAATGATCAGTATCATGGCCGGGGCTGGCCTGGTGGCAATCCTGTCTTTCAGCTGGCTTGGTCAGGCTGCCGCCGGTGCGCGGACTGCTTCACGGCATCAACACAGGAATGTGCCATAAACGTGACCTGACAGACCAACAGTGGGAGATCCTTGACCCCCTAGTCCCAGAGCCCGCCAGGCGACGTGACGGCCGGGGTCGGCCCTGGAAGGAGCGGCGGGCAGTTCTGAACGGTATCTTGTGGGTTTTACGCACGGGTGCTCCCTGGGTTGAACTTCCGGATCGATATCCGTCGTACCAGACCTGCCATCGCCAATTCCAGCAATGGGTCCAGTCCGGAGTGATGAGAGGAATTCTGGAGGCTCTTGCTGCAGAGCTCAAAATCCACGGCCTGATCGACGTAGAAGAGGCCTTCATCGATGGGAGTTTCGCACCATCGAAAAAAGGGGATCCAAGATCGGGAAAACAAAGCGAGGTAAGGGATCGAAAATCATGGCTGTGGCAGACCGGCATGGTCTCCCCGTTGCCATCTGCGTCGAGAGCGCTACTCCTCACGAGGTGAAGTTAGCTACCAACACTCTCGTCCAGATGGTCATCCCAGATGCGCCCCAAAATCTAGTAGGCGACAATGCCTATGACTCCGACAAATTGGATAGCGAGCTTCGCCGATACGGAATTGAACTGATCGCCCCACACCGCATGAATCGAAAAAATACGACCCAGGACCTACGTCGCCTGCGACGGTATCGCCGACGTTGGAAGATTGAACGGCTGTTTGCGTGGCTACAAAATTTCCGCAGGTTGGTTGTTCGTTACGAACGCTACGCTGGAAACTTTCTTGGAATGCTCCACTTAGGCTGCTGTTTGATCTTGCTGAGGCATTTATGGGATGGGTAGTAGTGTCGCCGAAGCTGAAGCCGCCGTGCTCGGCATTCTTTTTTGTCGAAGTTGTGTAGATCATGCCGTACACGGGCTGCACGATGACATCGGGTGTGCGGCTGTCGCTGAGCGGATTGTTGAATCTGAGCTTGAGTTCCGTCCCGGCCATCACCTCATCGATGAACAGCGCGTTGGCATTGGTGTTCAAGTAGCCGGCAACCTGATGACTCATGCTCTGGTCCTGCAACCAGATTAAAGCGACATCGTCGTCCGCAACGAAACCACACGAACCCGTGGCGCAATTCGCCGCGCTGACGATGGCGATCGCCGCGGGATGGGTCCCGCCATCTGGCAGACCTGCAACCAAATCCCCGAAGTGGCCCGGCTTATCGACCTTCACCGAGTTGATGGGAGATTGACCGTGCTTGGCGGTGACGATGAACAGCGTCGATTGGTAGATGCCCTGGTCCTTAAGCGCCTGAATCATTTTGCCGAGGGCCTCGTCAGTCTTTTGCAGCCCGTAAGCGAGAACGTCAGTCGGCGTGCCAGCGCCGTCCGTGTAACCGCCGGGCTGACCATTCAATTCGCCGACGTCGTCAGTGCAACTGCCATCTGCGTTGTCCTTGGCCAGTTTCTGGCCTACGCTTACCGCCTGGAAGTTCATGCCAAAGATGGCCGGCACGCCAGGTCCCGGCGTTCCGTCGTGCCTCAGACCGTGAATCTCGTTGAGGATTGCCTTGACCTTCTTCTGATCGTTCTCGACGGTACAAACCACGCTGGCGGTCGCATCGAAGCCGCCGACATTGGTGATTTCCGGCGTGTAGAGGTCATCCACGCCAGTGCCGGATGGACCGTTTACCAGATCGTAAGCGGGGTGCTTGTCTGCCCAAGCGGTGTGCCCGCCAGCAGCCTTTACGACTTCGAAGATGGTGTTGGTCCTCAGCGCGCTGTGGGGATACAGCGGGACGCAATTCCCGTGCGCGTCCAGGTGAGGTGGCAGCTTGCTTGGATCGATTACGTCCAGCGAGACGTGCGACGAGTTATACAGGTCGATACTCTCGTCAAACACCATCATGTTGCCAGGGGATCCCGCGCACGTCGTGTTCGTGGGGTCGAAGATGGTACGGTCGTAGCTGACGTCGTAGAACAGTCCGTGGCTGATGGGTGAACCACCCGTTACCAGGGCCAGAAGGCCCGGGAAAGAATCTGTGTTCGCCGGCGTACGTGTATTGGAATAAGTAATTCCGTGACGGGACAACTCCGCCAGCGCGGAGTTGGGATGGCTGTCGACAAAACCTGCCAGGTCGAGAGCGTGCAGGCCGTCCACGCTGATCAGCAACCCATGTTTGATGTCATTTTTGTCCTTATCCTTTGCGGATGCAGCAGAGGAAAAGGAGCAGCTGCACAGAATCAGCATACTGAGAAGTCTCGAAAAAAGATTACGGGTGGACACGAGCAATCCTCCGTTGAGAAAGTAGAAGAGAGGTTAGGGGCGTCTCATCACTAAGCGGTTAATAGAAGATGAATAGTGTGTTAAAAACTTGGAACGAGGTTCCGAGAGTTCCGGCAATTGCTCATATGGAAAGTGGATTTCAGTGCGCCGGCTGCGGAGAGTGGAACGAGACTACGGTGGACGAATCCGCCGGGCGCGAGCAGAAATATGTGGAAGACTGTCAGACGTGTTGCAAACCTAATGTGCTTCATTCACGGTATGACGAGGCGACGGCGCAGTATGTGATTGATGCGCAGTTGGAATAAGAGTAGCTCGCCTTCTATCATGACGGCGAGGCTATAGGAGCTCCGCGACAATGGAGCAGCGGGAAAGGAATTAGACATATGGGTACAAACTACAGCGCTGCCACGGGTCGAATGGTTCAACACAACATGGTGACCACGCAGTTTGAACTGGATGGCTATCGCATTGTTCGGACGTTCGGTGTAGTGCGAGGGATCACCGTACGCTCGCGCTCGATTTTCGGCACTATCGGCGCGGGCCTGCAGACGCTCGTCGGCGGCAACATCACCCTGCTCACGAATCTCTGCGAAAAAACGCGCGCCGAGGCCTTTGACCTGATGCTCGAGCACGCCGCCCAGTTGGGCGCCAACGCGGTTGTGGGCGCACGTTACGATGCCACGGAAATCATGCAAGGCGTCACCGAGGTTCTGGCTTACGGGACAGCGGTGGTAGTCGAAGCGATGAAATAGGTCTGAGAAAAGAATGCGGAAGACACCGCTGCCGCTCATCATTGTCTTGAGTTTGATCGTTCGCCCCTGGCCGTCCGTGGCCCAGCAAGGCCGATATCTTTACAAGGCGACCCTGGTACAAGCAGCTCCGGGCAAAATTCTTGAAGTGATTGACCTCTTCCAGACAATCAGTAATGAAATGAAGCAAGCCGGAACTCAAGCTCCTCTCTGGATGCGTCACAGTCAGGGAGATCGCTGGGATCTTTTGCTACTGTTTCCCATGGGTAGCTATGGTGATTACTACGGGCGGGAGAAGGTAGGAAGACGGGACACGAATGAGCCGCTCTCGGTGCCGGCACAAAAGCTGAAGCAGGATGTCTCCTGGCAGGAAGATGTTTTCGTTTATGGACCGCCCCTGCAGGAACTGCGAAAAGCGTTTGATGCGGCAGGCTTCTTTCACGTGGAGATGTTTCAATCCCTGCCCGGCAAACAGGCGGAGTTGTACAGGGAACGGGACCAAGAGAACCTGTACTCGCGAGCGCTCAAGCAACCGGAGAATCTTATTTTTGTGCGCGACCAGGGAGCAGCTTGGGATCTGTTTACGATTGGCTGCTTCCGAGATCTTAAGCACTACGCCGAGGCCGCGGATGTTTCTCAGAAGGATCAGGATGCAGCCGCGAAAGCGGCAGGCTTCGAATCGGCGAGTCAGATCGGCCCTTATCTCCGAACTCTGATTTCTTTGCATCACGACACGCTCGCGGTCGCGGTGAAATGAGCATAACGTTTGGAGATTTCCACAAGAATCTTCGCTGGCAGATTGAAAAACTGAATGTGATCGCGGCCTTGAACCAAAGTTCAAAACCCAACCTATTGTGGTCACCTAATCAGTTAGCTACAACTCCTCGCGGTTTTCAGGTCTGACTAACAGCCTCGTCTACCACCTATAACTTTCTTATTGACAACAAACAGTTTGGGCGTAGGATGTGGACAAAAGTGGTACAAAGTGGAGAACACGGTACAGCTCGTGGGCAGCGGTGATTAAAGAAGAGGCGCCAGTGGGATTTGAGACTGACACCCCGAAAAATAGCCCGAACGAACCGGAAGTGACCGACATTTTGACCGCTTTTACCTCCCTCGCTGTTTTTGTGGCAGTCGCAAATAAGTCCCGGAGCCCGATAAAGGGCAGAGCACATGTTTCGCGGCAATCACCCAACCCGCGTCGACGAAAAAGGACGACTCAAGGTCCCGTCGGAATTCAAGCGGGTCATCGACGAGAAATACAGCACGCAATTTTACATCACGAGCTTAGACGGGAAGGTTGCTCAAGTGTATCCCTTCGAGGAGTGGGAACGGATCGAGCAGAAGTTGGCGGGCCTCTCCACCTTCAATCCTACGAAGAAGAAGTTTTTGGACCGGGTGAACTACTGGGGACAGCAGATCGAAATGGACGGCCAAGGCCGGCTATTGATGCCGCAGTTGCTGCGCGAGTCGGCACAGATCAAGGGCGAGGTCGCGGTGACGGGCAATCTGACCCACCTGATAGTTCGCAACCTGGAGCAGTACCGCAAGGAGATCGAGGAGCAGCCGTTCACGCCTGAGGATGAGAAGACGCTCGACGAACTGGGCATCTAGTGGACGAAGAGTTTGGGAAGGACACTCCCGAGCGGGGTGGGCATGGCGGCAGGGAAGTTGGCCATGTTTCGGTTCTTTTAAAAGAAGCGATCGACTTTTTAGCCGTCCAGCGTGGCGGGACTTATATCGACGCCACGGTGGGCCTCGGCGGGCACAGTTACGAAATCGCAAAACGCCTAGGCGCAGCGGGTCATTTGATTGGGGTCGATAAAGATCCTGCGGCACTGGAGTTGGCCCGCGAGCGGCTGCAGCCGTCCTCGGAGTTGGAAGGGGATTGGCCGCAGATCACGCTGCTGCATGGTTCGTTCGCGAAAATTGGTGAACGGTTTGGATCGGCATCAGCCGACGGACTGCTAGCCGATCTCGGCGTAAGCAGCCTGCAACTGCGAGACACGAAGCGGGGATTCAGTTTTCAGGCGGAAGGAGCACTCGACATGCGAATGAATCCGCAAGCCGAGCTGACCGCCGAACAAGTGGTAAATCGCCTCGACGAGCGAACACTCGCCGATGTGATTTACGAATTCGGTGAGGAAAGGAGGTCGCGGAGAATCGCCAGAGCCATTGTCCGGTCGCGGCCGATACGCACTTCCACGCAACTTGCGGAAGTCATAGCGGCCGCGGCCCGGCCAATGAAATCTGAGCGCATTCATCCGGCGACGCGTACTTTTCAAGCTCTCCGAATATTCGTAAACCGCGAACTGGACGACTTGCAGGCGCTGCTGAAAGCGGCGCCGCGAGTGCTCAAACCGGGGGGACGACTGGTGATCATCAGCTTCCACTCGCTGGAGGACCGGATTGTGAAAGACGCCCTCCGCGATGGAGTGAAGCAGAATCACTACCGATTGTTGACGAAGAAGCCAGTAAGCCCGGGCGAAGAAGAGATCGATCGCAATCCGCGGTCACGCAGCGCAAAGTTGCGGGCCGCCGAGCGAGTTTAATTGACGAGTTTGGCCTCGGAAAAACAGCCGAGGCTCCCGGCGTGACTCAGGGACGGCACGCCGGGCAAGGTTTTCCGGGTTGCGTGGTAGCAACTTTGAAAGATAAAGGTTTCCGGGACAGCATCGCCTCTCAAAAGGGCGAAAACAAAATTTCCTACCAATCTCTCGATGCTGTCCCGGAGAGAGTTCAGTAGGCGGAGGTCAAGGACATGTATACAGGCACATTGATTGAAGAGTTGATTGCGACGGTGGAGCGGACGGAGCAGTATGGCCGGCTGCGGAGCACTGAAGAACTGGAGAACTGGTACGCGGGAGCGCACTCGGAAGCCGTCCGGCCCGAACAAAATCTACTTGGGGTGGCGTAAATGGCAGCAGCAGGCGCAGCAGTTCAGGGTGCAATTCCTTCCAGCCGCAGAGTACCGTGCTGGACCGGGACACCGGAAATTTACTTTTCCAAGGCAATCGACAACTCGCGCCTGGTCAAGGTCGAAGACCCGGTGCGCAGCCGCGAAATGAAGCATTTCGGGATTGCCCTGGGCTGCCTGTTCCTGCTGGTCATGACGTATGCCTGGCAGCACTTCAAGGCGGTTGAATACGGCTACAAGATCGAGTTACTCACAACCCAGCGCGATGGATTGGTGGAAATGAACCGTGCCCTCCGCCTGGAGGAATCCTGGCTGCGGGCTCCGGATCGAATCGACGAGATGGCTCGCAAATTAAATTTGCAGCCGCCGCAAGCCGGGCAAGTGATGCACCTCGACGCCACAAGTTCAGATGGTGGCGCACCAGTAATGGCAAGTGCCGCTCCAATTGCGGTGATCTCGGTTCCGTAAGAGGAGATATGAAACTCCAAGCCATTGGTATGTCCTTAGGCTATGAGTTTTGTGGCTATACTAGAGCCAGCGGGGTCACTTGCTAGCCGTAGGCAGAAAATTTAGGATTCCTGTCTTGTCGACGCTCTCTTCATTGCCGGGAGCCAGAGAGAGTAACTCCCGAGACAGTACTGAGGCGAAATCGCCGATTTTTCAAAAAAGTTGATGGCGGAGGAGGCGGGTATGATTCAGGAAGCGCCCCGAAATACGCAGCAGATTGAGAGTCTGCTCCCTTGCCTATTAAGGGGGCTACTCCTCCGTGTCAAAAGATGGTGGGCATGATTGGAGTCGAACCAACGACCTCCGAGTTAGCATCTCAGCGCTCTTGGGGGCTTTGGAACTGATCAAGGACCTAACCCCGTTCCGCTGAGCTACACGCCCACCGGTTACTACAGCATTTAGAGGGAGTCGTCTCGGAAGTGCACGAGTTGGTACATTCTGAGAAAGGATTCCTCAGTAATGGAAGGATGAGTTTCGGATTCAGGGAGACGAAGGCGGAATCAGTTGGGAAAGTAGAATCTGCGGGTATCTGGCGGCTTCCGCTGTGCGAGCGGGCCGCCATATTTGTCTGAGGTGTTAAAGGAATGGCAACCAACAATTCCCGCGGCAACGCAGGCTACCGGCTCTACCTTCTCGGTGGAATTTTGCTCTTCTGGTGCTGCGCTATTTGCCTCCGGCTAGTCTACCTGCAAGTCTTCTGCTACCGCGAGTTCGAACAGCGCGCCCTGCGCCAGCAGCAACGCACCATGGAAGTCTCCCCCAAGCGCGGCATCATCTTCGATCGCGCAGGTCATGAACTGGCAATGTCGGTTTCCGTCGATTCAGTGTTTGCCGTGCCCAGCGAAGTTCCGGATCAGGCCACCACCGCCAGCCTGCTGGCTCGGGTGCTGAATGCGGATCCGCGGGAATTGCTGGCCCGCTTCAAGACATCGCACACCTTTTGCTGGGTAGCGCGCAAGGTGGATGCTGAGACCAGTGATCGTATACGCGCCATGAATCTGCGCGGCATCTACTTCCAGAAAGAGTCCAGGCGTTCCTATCCTAAAAGCGAGCTGGCGTCGCAAGTTCTCGGCTACGTAGGAATGGACGATGAAGGACTGAGCGGGATTGAGCGCGAATACGACGGGCAATTGCAGGGCAAGCCGGGAGAGATGTTGATTTCGATCGATGCCCGCCGCAAATGGTTCGGCCGCGTGGAAAAGCAGCCCGAGCCGGGAAACAATGTAGTTCTCACGGTTGACCAGAACGTCCAGTACATCGCGGAACGGGAACTGGAGAAGGCAATTCACGGCACTCACGCCATCGCGGGCACGGTGATTGTCGAAAATCCGCGCACCGGCGAGATTCTGGCACTCGCCAACTGGCCCAGATTCAATCCGAATAGTTCAAGGGGAATGAAGACTGAGGCTCTGAAGAACCGGGCTGTCAGTGATGTCTATGAGCCGGGTTCGACTTTCAAGCTGGTAACTATTTCCGCCGCCCTCGAAGAGAAGTTGACCCGCCCGGACGAAGTCTTTGACTGCCAGATGGGGTCGATCGTGATCAACGGCATGCGCATCCGCGACAGCAAACCGCATGGTTTGCTGTCAGTGGCGGGAATTCTCGCTGAGTCCAGCGACGTGGGTGCGATCAAAATTGCGCTGCGGCTCGGTGAGGATCGCTTTTACAAATACATCCGCGCCTTCGGATTTGGCCAGCAGACTGGCATCGAATTGCCGGGCGAGACACGCGGCCTCACCAAGCCGGTAAGCCGCTGGTCTAAAGTATCTATCGGCGCGATTTCCATGGGCCAGGAGATTGGCATTTCTCCGCTTCAACTGGCGGGGATGGTTTCAACAATTGCGAATGATGGTGTGTGGGTGGCGCCGCGCATCGTGGCAGCTACGACACAGCCGCAAGGGACACCACAAACGGTGGTGTTTCATCCCGCCACCGAGCATCGCGTCATTTCCCCTCTGACCGCCGCCAAAATGAAAGAGATGATGCAGGGAGTGGTGTTACACGGCACCGGACGTAAGGCGGTGCTGGATGGTTATTCCGCAGCCGGCAAGACCGGCACGGCACAAAAGGTGGATCCTGCGACCGGCGTCTATTCGCGCACAAAGTACGTCGCCTCTTTTGCTGGATTCGCCCCCATCAACAACCCTGCAATCACGGTGGCCGTCATACTGGATTCGCCCGTCGGCATCCTGCATCAGGGAGGGCAAGTTGCGGCGCCAGTCTTCCAAACAGTGACGCAGCAGGTGATGGAATATCTGCACGTGCCCCATGACGTCGAACTGTCTCCCAATAGACAAGTGCTGCTGGCTGCTCGACAAGTGAAGGAAGAAGACCTTGCAGAGATCTCACCTGACCATCTGGGCGCCACCCTCGAAGTGGCAGAGTCCAATCCTCCAGAACCTCCTCCGGTTCAATCTTCAACGAATTCGGCAGAAACGCGAAGACCGTCCGCCGCAGCCGCTGAAAAGATAATTCCAGCATCGCGAGTGCAACGAGAGGTCACACCAAGCGCAGCCTCTCCCCGAGACATCAATCAGTCTGCGATGACAGCAGAGTCGCAGCTACCATCCACCGGCACGGTGATTCTGGAGGTCGAGCAGGGCGGTATGGCAGTACCTTCTTTCCTTGGGAAAACCGTTCGTGGAGCCATAGAGGCGGCCGAGGAAAGCGGATTGGAACTAGACGCCGTAGGCAGCGGCATTGCACACGACCAGTCGCCTTCGCCTGGGTCACATGTTGCGGCGGGAAGCCGGGTAGTGGTTAGGTTCGAAAGGTGAAAAGCCTTAATACTCAAGGTTTTGCGCAGCCTCTGATGCCCGCCATGCGCCCTCTCGCTGTGCAATATAATTCGAATCAATGAATTTCCTTCAACTCCTGAATGGGGCGGAGGTGTTGTCCCAGAGCGGCAATCCCGGCGTCAGCGGTATGGAGTACAACTCGCGACGCGTACACGCCGGAGATGTTTTTGTCGCCATGCGGGGAGAGTCGAGCGACGGCAACAAATTTATCGACAAGGCTATCGCCGCGGGAGCGGTAGCAGTTGTCACTGACTCAGCGAACGAGCAACCGCGGCCGAACGTGGCATGGGCGCAAGTGTTGCATGGACGCCGCGCCCTGGCCCGTCTCAGTGCCAACTTCTACAAACGTCCGGCGGAACGGCTCGCCATCACCGGAATTACCGGCACGAACGGCAAGAGTACGACTACATTTCTGCTCGAATCCATTCTGAAATCCGCAGGTCGTAAGAGCGCTTTGATCGGCACAATCGAATATCACGTTGCCGGGAAGACCTTGCCCGCACCGCATACGACTCCCGAGGCGCTGGAATTGAATCAGATGCTTGCCGAATCGCTGGGCACTGGAGCGACGGAAGCTGTCATGGAAGTGTCATCGCACGCGCTGACTCAGCAGCGGGTGTTCGCCATCCCATTCGATGTTGCCGTTTTTACTAATCTCACCCGCGATCATCTCGATTATCACCAGACGATGAATGACTATTTTGAAGCCAAACAGACACTGTTCACCGGTTGTGGAACCGACCCACCGCGCGCGGCTGTGATCAATGGGGACGATGAATACGGGCAGAAGCTAATGAAAGTAAGTAGCAAGCATGGATCGCGTGTGCTCAGCTATGGATTCTCCAGCGGCAATGTGCACGCCACTGAGGTCCAGATCACGCAGCGTGGCACTCGTTTTCAACTGATCATGCCCGAAGGCACGATTCCCATCTGGTCTCCACTGCTCGGCAAGGTGAATGTGTACAACATTCTTGCCGCAGCGGCTGCATCTTACGCGCGCGACTGCAGCAGCGAAGCCATCGCCCAAGGTGTCGCGTCGCTGGCTCGTGTTCCGGGAAGATTCGAACGCGTGGATTGTGGTCAGCCTTTTACTGTAATTGTAGATTACGCTCATACCGATGACGCCCTTCGCAATCTCACCGTACTGGCGCGTGAGTTCGTTGCGCAAGCAGGACAAAAGGGTCAGGTGATCACAGTGTTTGGCTGCGGTGGGGACCGTGACCGCGCCAAGCGTCCATTGATGGGCGAGGCCGCGGGACGAGACAGCGACTTCGTCGTGCTCACTTCGGATAACCCGCGTAGCGAGGATGCTCTCGCCATCATCAATGACGCGGTTGTAGGCTTGCAGCGCTCCGGCGCGAAATACACCATAGAGCCCGACCGTCGAGCCGCGATCGTTCTGGGAATTGGACATGCTCGCCCCGGCGATATCGTCCTGCTCGCTGGTAAAGGACACGAAAAAGTGCAAGTAACTCGGGACGGGCCGATTCCATTTGACGATGTTGAGGTGGCGATGCAAGTCCTGCGCCAAACCGGTTACGAATGCGGCGAAGTTAAGGCCACGGGAGCAGGGTAGAAATGAATTTGCCGCTTTCCCGGATTGCCGAATTTATGGCCGCTACGGGCGATTTCGATCCCAAGGCGATTGCCGAAGGATATTCGATCGATTCGCGAACCGTCCGTCCAGGCGAGCTTTTCTTCGCAGTCAGAGGCGAACGGTTGGATGGCCACGATTTCATTGACCAGGCATTGGTCCGAGGCGCCGTAGCAGCCGTAGTGCGCAGAGACCATCTGGCCCGCTACCCAATAAGGGCGCAGCTTGTGGCCGTGGAAGATACGCTGGTTGCGCTTCAAACATTGGCTACAGCAGTCCGCCGTATGTGGGCGAGACCACTGATCGCGGTCACCGGTTCAGTCGGCAAGACTACTACTAAGGACGCGATTGCTCACGTCCTGGCCAGCCGCTTCCGGGTGCTGAAATCTGAGGGCAACTTTAATAATCATTTCGGCTTGCCATTGATGCTGCTCAAGCTCGAGCCCGAGCACGACGTAGCCGCCATCGAGCTCGGCATGTCGCACGCCGGGGAAATTGCGGCGCTGGCAAAAATCGCGCAGCCGGAAATCGGCGTTGTCACCTGTGTGGCAGCCGTCCATCTCGAATTTTTCAACTCAGTCTCTGACATCGCCCGCGCCAAATACGAATTGATCACCTCTTTGCCTGCGACCGGTATCGCGGTGCTCAATGCCGACGATGAATATGTCTGCCAGTTCGGGCGTGATTTCAAAGGCAAAGTCGTAACCTTCGGCATGAACCCATCGGCAGATGTCCGGGCTGAAAACATTGAGCAGCGCGGATCTCTGGGTTCTGGGTTTGATGTGATAGTGGGCGGCTATCGCGAAAAAGCGACGTTGCCGCTGGTCGGCAATCACAACATTTCTAATGCGCTTGCGTCGGTGGCGGTAGGGATAGAACGCGGGCTGACGCCCTCCGAAGCAGTAGGGGCGCTCAGGACCCTCGCACCATCTGATAAACGCGGGCAGGTCGTCCAACTGGATAACATCACCATCATCAACGATTGCTACAATTCAAATCCGAAAGCGCTCAAAGCGATGGTGGATGCCCTGGTTGCGATGCCCGCCAAACGTCGCATTGTGGTTGCCGGAGAGATGCTTGAGCTCGGCCCCTCGGCGGCGGACCTGCATCGCCAAGCCGGCGAGCACATAGCCGGCCAGAAGATTGATGTGTTGCTGGGGGTGCGAGGTCTGGCCCAGGAAATAGTCGCAGCCGCGCAGTCAAGGGTGCGTGCAGATTTTGTAGCAACGCCGGAGCAAGCAGGCGAATGGCTGGCGCATGAGGCCCGCGACGGCGACGTGGTCCTGCTGAAAGCCTCGCGCGGGGTGAAGCTCGAACGGGCGCTGGAGACCTGGAAGTCGCGTCGGGCGACCGTTCTCAGCGGCAATAACAAGAACTGAGGTCTGATTCCGGACGGAGGCTGATTGCTTTATTGGCTGCTCTATCTCAAACTGTTCCATTATTTCCCGCCGTTCCGAATTTTCCGTTATCTTACGTTCCGTACCGCGTTCGCCAGCCTGACCGCACTGTTTACCGCTCTCATCGTCGGCCCGCTCGTCATCAACCGCCTGCGCGAGTTTCAGATCGGCCAGTACATTCGTGAGGAAGGTCCAAAAGCCCACCAGAAAAAGTCCGGCACGCCCACCATGGGCGGATTGCTGATCGTAATCGCGATGGTGGTACCGACACTCTTGTGGGCGGACTTGAGCAATCTTTTTGTGTGGATCGCCGTGTTAGCCACTTGCGCATTCGCCGCTATCGGATTCACCGACGACTACTTGAAGGTAGTTCACCGAAGAAATCTCGGGCTGACCGCCCGCGCCAAGCTGGGACTTCAGACCGCCACCAGCGTCCTGATTGCCGTAGCTCTGATCGCGATGCAGACCCGGGGCATGTATTCGACCAGGCTCCTGGTACCTTTCATTAAGCAATTCCGCCCCGACCTCGTGATCGAGCCGTTGTTGCACTATCCTCATCTTTGGCCCTTAGCGTTTGTGCCGTTTGTGGCATTTGTAGCCTTCTTCATTGTCGGCGCAAGCAACGCGGTGAACCTTACTGACGGGTTAGACGGCCTGGCGATCGGCTGCACAGTAATTGCGGCAGGGGCTTTGGCGGTTCTTACCTATGTCAGCGGACATGCGGTTTTCGCCGGATATCTCGAGCTCCAGCGCATGCCTCAAGTGGGTGAACTGACTATTTTCTGCGGAGCGATGGTGGGTTCATCCATCGGATTTCTCTGGTACAACGCGCATCCTGCAGAAGTTTTCATGGGGGACGTTGGGTCGCTGGCGCTGGGCGGTGCGATCGGTACGGTGGCGGTAATGATCAAGCAGGAGTTGTTACTGCCTTTTATCGGTGGAATATTCGTGATCGAAGCAGTATCGGTGATATTGCAGGTCGGGTCCTACAAGCTGCGCAAGAAACGCATTTTTAAGATGGCCCCCTTGCATCACCACTTTGAGCTCCTGGGTTGGTCGGAATCGAAGATCATTGTGCGCTTCTGGATTGCCTCGTTGATCTTCGCGCTGTTCGCCCTGACAACGCTTAAGTTGCGGTGATGTCTTGCCACAGAGGCACGGAGACACAGAGATAAACAAACCATGATCGCTTCGTCTCCCGTTGCGAGAACTTGTCGGCGCATAAATTCAATAATGTGGCCTTTTCTCGGTGCCTCGGTCTCTCCGTGGCAAGATCGAGGTCTGTGGATCTAAACGGAAAACGCGTGCTCGTCGTCGGCCTGGGCAAATCGGGCGCAGCCTCGGCTCTGTTTCTCAAATCGCGGGGCGCACGCGTGACCGTGTCCGACGCAAAAACAGAAGACGAATTGCGATCTGCGATTCCGGTGCTGCTCGATAACGGCATTACGGTTGAAACTGGCGGGCACGGCGACCGTACCTTTCACGGGCAGGACCTGATCGTCGTCAGTCCAGGCGTGCCGGTGGACGCGCCACCGATTGTGCAGGCCCGTTCTTTCGGCGTTCCGGTGATTGGCGAGATCGAATTGGCCGCTCAATTTCTGCCAGGGCCCATTGTTGCCATCACCGGCTCCAACGGCAAGACTACGACCACGACCCTTACTGGGAAAATCCTGACTGGAGGAGGTTTCCCAACCCTGGTCGGGGGAAATATCGGAACTCCTGCAATATCGCTGGTGTCTTCGGCTAAACCAGATACTTTGATTGTGCTCGAGGTTTCCAGTTTTCAATTGGAAACCATCCAGACCTTCCGGCCCAAAGTAGCGGTAATTCTGAACATCACTCCTGACCATCTTGATCGTCATCGAACCTTCGAAACCTATGTAGATGCAAAGGCCCGGATCTTCGAGAACCAGCAGGCGGATGATTTTGCAGTGCTGAATGCTGACGATTCCAGTTGCGTACCGTTGGCGGCACGAACGAAAGCCCAGGTTTTCTGGTTCAGTCGAAAGAAAGAAGTGGACCATGGCACTTTCGTACGCGATGGAAGCATCTTCTTCCGCGCAGCCGATGGGGAGCGCAACCTCATGCTGGTATCTGAAATTCCATTGAAAGGTGCGCACAACGTCGAGAACGTTCTGGCAAGTATCTGCGCAAGCGCGCTCATGGGCTGCCCGCCTCAAGAGATTCGACAAGCGGTAAAAGATTTCAAGGCAGTCGAACACCGGTTGGAGTACGTGGCCACAATCCGAAATGTTGACTACTACAACGATTCCAAAGCCACCAATGTGGATGCCACCATCAAGGCGCTTGAATCTTTTCCGGCCAACATCCACATAATTCTGGGGGGCAAGGACAAAGGCAGTGACTATACCGTTCTCGCCGACGTGCTGAAACAGAGAGTGAAGCGTGTATACACCATTGGGGCTGCGGCCGAAAAGATTGAATCTCAGATAAAAAATGCCACCGAGATCGTTCGTGCCGAGACATTGGAAAGAGCGGTGCGGCGGGCTGCTGCCTTAGCCGAACCCGGGGACATTGTCCTGCTGGCTCCGGCGTGCGCCAGCTTCGACCAATTCGAGAACTATGAGCACCGTGGCCAGGTTTTCAAGGAAATCGTGCGCGCTGTGGCGGAACAGGCGAAAAATTCTTAGCCGCCGCTGCCCCGTGGCAGCATAGGAAGCAAAATCGAAAATCCACGCAGCGAACCAAGATCACCAACAGCGGTTACAAATGAAACCCTTTAAAATCTCTGCGGCTCTGTGTCTCTGTGGCAACCTCATAAATAATGGCGAAGCGTGTCAGTGTCGATCGCTGGCTGTTTACCATAACCCTGCTTCTGGTATTTGTTGGACTGGTGATGGTATTCAGCGCTTCGGCGGTAATGGCGAAAGAGCGCTTTAATTCCCCCTACACGTTCGTAATTCGGCAGCTTGCGTGGGCCATTGCAGGCATCGCGGTGATGATAGCCGGCATGAAGATCGACTACCGCCGCTACAAGCATCCCGCCGTTGTGTTTTTGTTGCTTGGTTTCACCACATTGATGCTCATCGCGGTCTTCTTTCTGGATCGATCGCACAATACCCATCGCTGGTTTCACTGGGGTGCATTTTCGTTACAACCTTCCGAAGTCGCCAAACCTGTCCTGATCCTGTTCCTCGCCTATTTTCTTGAGAGCCGCACCCGATCAATGGCCGACTGGCGGAACACCCTGCTTCCGGCAATCGCGCCCACTGCGGTTTTTTTGGTCCTGATCGTGTTTCAACCTGACCTTGGTACGGCGATCGCCTGCGCCGGAATCACCGCCTGTGTCCTCTTTGTCGCCGGCCTGCAAGTGCGCTATTTTGGCTTCGCGGTGCTGGCTTCAATACTCCCTCTGTATTGGCTCATTTTTCACGTGACATACCGCCGCGATCGCATCCTTGCGTTCGTGAATCCCTACGCTGACCCGCAAGGCCGCGGCTTTCACATTATCCAGTCGCTGATCGCGGTTGCCACCGGAGGTCTTACTGGTTCGGGACTCATGGAAGGTAAACAGAAGCTCTTCTACTTACCCGAGCCGCACACTGACTTCATTTTTGCGGTAACTGCAGAGGAGTTGGGATTGGTAGGCTCCGCTATTGTGATCTTATTGTTCGCTATATTCCTTTGGCGCGGCATGCGCGCCGCCCTGCGCACTCATGACACCTTCGGGCGACTGCTCGCAGTGGGCATTACCAGCATGGTTGTTCTGCAGGCATTCATCAATATTAGTGTCGTGCTCGGGATGATGCCCACAAAAGGTATCCCGCTCCCGTTCATCTCTTATGGCGGCTCTTCCTTATTCGTGACCCTGGCCTGTGTAGGCGTACTTCTGAACATCACCAAGCAAGCCGAGTGATGGAACCGAAGGGTTAACTCTTCTTCTGCGCGTCGCGGTTTATAGTCACTTCATGCGCGTAATTCTGGCGGGCGGCGGTACGGGTGGCCACGTTATTCCGGCACTCGCCATCGCCCAAACGTTAAAACGCGACTATCTCGCCGAGGTATTGTTCATTGGTACCGCGCGTGGGATCGAAAACCGCCTTGTCCCAGCCGCCGGGTTCCCTCTGTGTCTCATTCGAGTGGGCGGTCTCAAGAACGTGTCGCTCGCGACGTGGTTCAAAACTGTATTGGACCTCCCGCGGGCAGTTTGGGATTCGTGGCGCATGCTCGTGGAATTCCATCCCGATGTAGTAATCGGTGTTGGCGGATACGCCTCCGGCCCGGCTATGTTCGCGGCTTCCCTCAGCGGTCTTCCGACGCTCGCATTCGAGCCCAACGTGGTTCCCGGATTTGCCAACCGCTTAGTTGCACCCATGGTCTCCGCCGCGGCAGTACACTTCCAGGAAACATGCCGTTATTTCCGCCGTTGCCGGGTTACTGGAGTCCCGGTGCGGCAGGCCTTTTTCGATGTGCCTGACAACCAAAACAAGAATGGTCCGACAACTCTGCTGATTTTTGGCGGAAGCCAGGGCGCGCACTCAATCAATCAGGCGATGATCGAGTCCTTACCGCTATTGCGCGAGATGCTTACGAATTTGCGCGTCGTCCACCAGACCGGCGAGCGCGATTATAATGACGCGCAAGAGGCATACCAGCGTGCCGGGGTTTCCGCCGAGGTGTACCGGTTCATTGACGATATGCCCGCGGCGTTTGCCCGCGCTGATCTGCTAATCTGTCGCTCGGGCGCGAGTACGGTTGCGGAGGTGGCCGCGGCGGGTAAACCGGCAGTCTTCATCCCGTTCGCGCGCGCAGCCGACGATCATCAGCGAGTCAACGCCCAGGCGTTGGAACGTGCAGGCGCGGCGGTAATGCTGGAGGAATCGAATCTAACCAGTAAGCGACTGGTCGAACTACTCAGCTCGCTGTTGCAGGATGGTAAGCGGCTGAAGCAGATGGGAGCGGCAGCTCGCGGACTCGCGCACCCCCAGGCAGCGCGGGACATCGCAGCCATGGCAGCTCGGCTGGCGGCTTACGACACCTAAACTGGGGTCGGGCCGATCGCAGGGGTAATTTTGATGTTTCCTATAATCAGAGTCTATTCCGGCAAATTCCCGGCCAACGGTTGATTCATGTTCGCTAGAATTCAACGGATTCATTTCGTCGGTATCGGTGGCATCGGCATGAGCGGTATCGCCGAGGTTCTGCTCAACCTCGGCTACAGAATCTCCGGGTCGGATCTCAAGAATTCTCCCACTACGCAGCGTCTCGCCAGCCTGGGCGCCACAATCTTCGAGGGACACAGCCCGCAAAACGTAGCCGGTGCCGAAGTCGTCGTCATCAGTTCCGCCGTCACTCAGGAGAATCCCGAAGTCGTCGAAGCCCGCAGCCTGCACATCCCAGTCATACCCCGCGCAGAAATGCTCGCGGAGTTGATGCGACTCAAGTACGGCATCGCCATCGCGGGGATGCACGGCAAAACCACGACCACTTCCATGGTGGCCGCAATTATGGCAACTGGGGATCTCGATCCAACCGTCGTAGTCGGCGGCCGTGTGGATGCCATGGGTTCGAACGCCCGCCTCGGCAAGTCGCAATACCTGGTCGCAGAAGCCGACGAAAGCGATCGCTCATTCCTGAAGCTCTCGCCCATCCTTGCGGTGGTGACCAACATCGACCGTGAGCACATGGATTGCTACCGCAATATGCGGGACGTGAAACGCACTTTCCTCGAATTCATGGACCGCGTCCCCTTTTACGGCACAATCGTGCTGTGCAATGATGATGCGCTCCTGCGTCGTCTGATGCCGCAGGTGCGACGCAGGGTAATGACGTACGGCACCCGTCGCGGTTCCGATTTCCACATCAAACTCGCCCCATCAGAGCTAAACCCCGGCGAACATCGCCCTCTAAGCTGCTTCCGCGTGAACTATCGCGGGAAGGATCTCGGTGAGTTCACCTTGCACGTCCCCGGCACTCACAACGTGCTCAACGCAACCGCGGCAATCGCGGTCGGTGTGGGTCTCGACGTTGGCCTGGAACACATCCGCGCCGCCCTCGACGACTTCCGTGGGGTTGACCGCCGCTTTCAACTCCGTGGCACCAGCGCTGGAATCAGTGTTGTCGACGACTACGGCCATCACCCTACCGAAATCCGTGCCACCCTTGCCGCCGCAAAGCAATGTGGCTATCGCAAAATTCATGTCATTTTCCAACCGCACCGCTATAGCCGAACGCAAGAGCTGATGGACGATTTCGCCAAAGCCTTCCGTGATGCCGACTCGCTCCTCGTGCTCGACATCTATGCCGCGAGCGAGCAACCCATCGAGGGCGTAACCAGTAAGGCCCTGACAGAACGAATTCAAGAACTTGGAAACCGGCCAGTTCGCTATATCGAGTCCTTTGCGTCCGCCGTCGAAGCAGTAACGGACCTTGCCGAGGAAGGAGATATGATCCTGACCCTGGGGGCTGGCAACGTATATCACCTCTGTCCCATACTCCTGGAAAAGCTGCAAACCCGTGAGCCTGCCACTCCTTAGGGCTGAACTTCGGCTCCCGGTTTGTCGTATCTAGCTCTGATAACAAAATTAAAGGCCCTTCGTCTAAATCAGGGAAGCAGGAGCAGAGCATATGGCATCCGCAAAGGCATGGTATTGGGTGGCGGCAGGCGTTCTGGCCCTGGGCTTGAATAGTGAATATCAGAGTGGCCGGCTGGCATGGGCCCATCGCGCAGTAGACCGATCGATGGCACTAATGGAACGGGCCTCCGATAACGGTCTGCGGTACGTGGCCCTGGCTGAGATCATGCTGGGACATCGCCAAGCCGAGTTTGGCCCCGCACAAGTAGCCTTAGCGCGGGTACAGACCAAAGTAGCCTGCGCCCGAATGGCGCTAGCCCAGAGAGAGATCGAGAAGGCGCGGCCCCAGTTGGTGAAAGCCCGCTTCGAAAGCGAGAAGGCGCACCTCATTGCGGTAACCCGGAATCGCGTTGCATTAGTCACTTGTCCGCATCAGTCTGAGGTCAGGGTTCGCGTTCCCAGCATCACGGTAGATATCCCCGAGCCGCCAACGTTCGACTCCCCTGAGAGCGCCGAAGCGGACGCCGACGACACGTTCTAGGCGTTGCTTCTCCGCGTCCGCCGAGCATTTTTTTGTCCGGTGACTTGCCATCTGCACTTCTGTGCAAAACTATGCAAATTTTCTCTGTCTCATTTCGCGAAAAGAAGTTATAGTGTTTTCGCTCAGCGATTCCCTGACGACAACTACCTGAGTTGATGGCGCGGAAAAGTCCCACCATAACGCAGGATGAGTTGTATCCACCCGACGAGGAGTTCGCGCGCCAAGATATTGATGACGCGCGGCTGCTTGATCTGGACGTGGAACAGGAATCGCCATTCCTTCGCGCCCAGAAGCGCGTTTCTGTTCGCCGCGGTTCTCTCCCTAAAAAAGCTGCTATCCGCCTGAAATGGGCAGTGGCCGTCCTGACTGGACTCTTGGTGCTGGCGATCGCCGCAGGAACCGCCTATCGCTATGGCGAGCATTCGTGGCGTTTCCGTATTGAATCCAGCGACGACATCGAAATTACCGGCATTCATAGCGTCACTCATTCGCAGATCATGGAAGTCCTGGGTGGTGACATCGGCCGCAACATCTTTTTCGTCCCGCTAGCCCAGCGCAAGACACAACTGGAGCAGATTCCCTGGGTCGAATCTGCCAGCGTCATGCGATTCGTCCCCAACCGCCTCAAAGTGGAGATTCACGAACGCACCCCGGTAGCCTTTGCCCGCATCGGCCCGCGCATTTCGCTCATAGATGCGGGAGGGACTCTGATGGAACTGCCGTCCTCGAGCAAAAAGAAATACTCGTTTCCCGTCATCCTGGGGATGAATCCGGGGGAACCCCTGTCCACGCGAAACGCGCGCATGAAGATCTATAACGACCTGATTCACCAACTGGATTCGAGCGGAGCGCACTACTCGCAGGATCTCAGCGAGGTAGATCTTTCTGACGCGGACGATGTGAAGGTATCAATGGGCGACCCGGCAGGGACGGTGTTAGTCCACCTCGGCTCATCGAATTTCCTCGACCGTTACCATATTTATGTGACGCACGTGCGCGAATGGCGCCAGCAGTTCGCCAAATTAGAGTCGGTGGATTTGCGCTACGACCGGCAGATCATCGTGAACCCCGACCTGCGCAGCGCCGTGAAGCCTGCGCCGCTCGCCTTTTCCGCGGCAAAAGCCGCTATCGCGGCCGGAGTTAAGCCTGCTGCACTCATAAGCCGCGAGACCGTGAGATCGAAGACGACGGTCCCGCCTCCCCCTACGAAACTCGTGGTTCAGCCGGCGCTCAGGTCCTACCCCAGGAGGAAGGCAGGAAAGTGGGTGCGCTCCAGGCATCACAAGAAAATTGCCGCCAGCAAAAATCCAACGTCAGTCGCAATTTCGAAGAACGTAGCGAAAAACACGCGGTCGGTTCCTATCCCTTCACCCGGTGTAGCAGCACCCGGTACTCCGTCAGCACAAAATTCAGTCGCTGCGACAGGTTCGATGTCGGCTAAGCCTGCTGACAAGAAAAAACCGAGTCCTGCGATAGCAAAGAGCAAAGACAAAGATCAGGAAAATCCATAGAACATGGCGAACCAGCAAGCCAGCTTCATGACCGCGATTGACGTAGGCAGCGCCAAGACCTGCATCCTCTTGGCCGAAGTAACCGACAACGGCCTTCGCTATCGTGGCCACGGTCTAACGGATTCTCGTGGTTCGCGCAAAGGCGTCATCGTGGACCTCGAAAAAGCGGCGTCGTCAATTCAAAGGGCCGTCGAGCAGGCCGAGGACGTCGCTGGCGCACCGATTGAGCACGCTTGGGTGGGAATCGCCGGCTCTCATGTGCGTGGCATTAACAGCCACGGAGGCATCAGCTTCGGCACTCGGACGCGTGAAATTACTCGCGATGAAATCCGCCTGGCGGTTGACAAGGCCCGCGCTATTCCCCTGCCCAACGATCGCGAGATCGTGCATCTGCTGCCGCAGGAATTCATCCTCGACGACCAGGCTGGGGTTCACGATCCCTTGGGCATGATGGCCACCCGCCTCGAAGTTCGAGTTCACATCATTACTGCGGCTTCGAGCGCCATGCAGAACGTCGTCACCGCCGTCAATCGCGCCGGAGTTCACGTGGACGACACCGTCTTCGAACCGCTGGGGTGTGCTGATTCCACCTTGCGCTCCGACGAGCGCGAAATGGGTGTCTGCCTTGCGGACCTCGGGGCGGGGTCCACCGATCTGATTGTGTTCCAGGAAGGTGCAGTATCTCATTCCGCCGTCATTCCCATCGGTGGCGACCACTTTACCAGTGACTTGTCGGTCGGCATGTGTACACCCGTCGCTGAGGCCGAAAAAATTAAGAAGCTTTACGGCAACGTGAGCGCGACGCTGATCCCGGAAGGCAATGAAGTAGAGGTTCCATCAGTGGGAGATCGTCCTTCGCGTCTGTTGTCGCAGCGATTCGTAGCCGAGATCCTGGAGCCCCGAGCCTGCGAGCTATTCGAGATGATGCGCGAAAATCTTCGCCACCATGGCATGCTCGAGCGCTGCGTTGGCGGGATCGTGCTCAGTGGAGGCGCTTCGCGCCTGCCCGGGATTCTCGACATTGCGGAATCGGTGCTGCGCCGCCCGGTACGACTGGCATGGCCTGTGCCCATGGCGAAGATGCCCTCGGTGTTGGCAGAACCGGAATTCGCCACTGTGCTGGGAATGGTTTCCTACGGGCACCGGGCTCGCACCGCGCGGGGCATGCAGGATGATGGGTGGAGTGGACGACTGAAAGCTCTGTTTGCAGATAAGGGCGCTTAAAGGGAAGGGCACGCCTTACGCCGTGCCGCAAAGAGGCTTTCCCATGAAGCGAAAACGATCGAAGCACCACAGAAACACAAGACCGAGGGAGTACAAAAATTCAACTATGGCGGCGGACATGAAAAATGAAAATGGCATTCGCATCAGTTTCAATGAAGACACTCGCAACGATGCCAAGATCAAGGTCATCGGAGTGGGTGGCGGCGGCAACAACGCGGTAAATCGCATGATTGATGCCGGTATGGAAGGCATCGAGTTCGTGGTGGCGAACACTGACTTGCAGGCTCTGCGCATGTCTCGTGCCGCTGCCAAAATTCAGCTCGGCGTCAAGCTCACCAATGGCTTGGGCGCGGGCGCCAATCCCGAAGTGGGCCGTAAGGCCGCTCTCGAGGATTCCGACAAAATTATCGAGGCCCTGGAAGGCGCCGACATGGTGTTCGTCACCGCGGGACTGGGCGGCGGCACCGGCACTGGCGCCGCTCCCATCATCGCTTCGCTGGCCAGCGAAATGGGCGCGTTAACCGTGGCTGTCGTGACCAAGCCCTTCGCCTTCGAAGGCAAACGCCGCATGCAGCAAGCCGAGCGTGGTATCTCCGAGTTAATGGACTCGGTGGACACCACGATCGTAATCCCTAACGAAAAACTATTGGCGGTCGCGCAGGATGCCGGATTCTTCGAATCATTCCGTGTGGCCGACGATATCCTTCGCCAGGGCGTTCAGGGCATCTCCGACATCATTACCATTCCCGGGATCATCAACCGCGACTTCGCTGACGTGAAAGCGATCATGGCCGGCATGGGCTACGCCGTGATGGGCACAGCTACGGCCAGCGGTACGCGGCGGGCCACTGAGGCAGCACAAAAGGCGATCGCATCGCCATTACTCGAAGCCGGAGCTATCGACGGTGCGCGCGGTATCCTCATCAATATCACCGGTTCGAGTTCCCTCAAGTTGGCCGAGGTACAGGAAGCTTGCAGCATCATCCAGACCGCGGCCCACGAGGATGCCAACATCATCTTCGGTGCCGTCCTCGACGACAAGATGAAAGACTCCGTGAAAATCACCGTGATTGCTACCGGCTTCAAGGACTCCGATATCCGTCGGCGCAATCAGGAAATGCAGGACACGCTCATCATGTCGCGCGAGCCCTCGAAATACCAGGACTCGGAATTCGAACCGGAGCCAGAACCAGTGCACGCCGCAGTTGCTGCCGGAGCATCGGTGGCACAGGCGGCAGGAGGCGGCGAAGTGATTCCGCTCAGTGCCGGACGTGGCATGGTCGCTAACTACGAAAAGAATGATCTCGACGTCCCGGCCTTCCTGCGGAAACGAGGGGAGGCGATCTGAGCGAACTCTGCTCTTAAAAGTACTGCGAAGGACACGAAGTTGCGCAAAGGAAGAAATCGACCTGCCATTTCCTTTGTGATCCTTTGTGTCCTTTAGTGGTTTCTCGTCACTTGGTTCTTCGGCTAGTCTTTATTTTTCCGGCCTTTCGCTGTCAGAGTGTCCCGTCTCTCGAATGCGATGATCCATCTCGTCCAGGACGACCTGCCACATCTCAATCTCCAGTTCGAACTGATGCTTTAGAGGCGTGGTCGTATTCTGCACGAACGCCAGGTTACTCTGCATCTGGCCGAGAATGACGCGCATCCTCTGCACCTCTGATTTCAGGTCTGCGGACTGCCCGTCATGTGACTCTGGTTTGCCTTGGGGAGTCTCAACTGAGTACTTGTCCTGGGTCTGGGCGCTGGCCGATGTTATTGCGGCGAATAGCGCAAATAGAGAAATCAGAACAATTCGGCCTAACATGGTCCCTCCTGAACTCTTTGATAGGTATTCTAGGTTGGCATAATTCAGATTGCACGGGGAAGGCAGAACATTCAGCGCGTCGGGACCGCCGATTATTCGCCACCACTTACTTTTCCCTCCGGCTCACGTCTATACAGCGAAGTCAATTTAGGGAACGGGCCGGCGCGTTACGTCGTATTAGTCTTCAACCGCAGGACATCGCACGGAGGTGATATGAAACAGTCTTTGTTCTTCTGGTCCATAATGCTGATCTGCTGTTTCGTTCTAATCGGCGCCGCAGCCCCCGACTCGAATTCGGACACGCCGCAATACACCAAGGACAATCAGCTTGTGCGCCCGGATAATTATCGCAATTGGATTTATCTTTCCTCAGGCCTCAATATGAACTACAGCCCCATGGCAGGAGACCATGACATGTTTACCAACGTGTTCGTGCCTCAATCCGCCTACCAAGAATTCCTTAAATCAGGAAAATGGCCTGACAAGACCATGTTCGTGGTGGAGGAGCGGAGTGCCGCCAGCAAGGGATCGATCAACAAACAGGGCCATTTCCAGACCGATTTAATGGGTATCGGCGTGGAAGTTAAAGACGCCAAGTTCCCCGACAAATGGGCGTATTTCGCCTTCGGCGAATCCAACAAATCAGCCGAGGCCAATCCCAAGGCCGCATGCTGGCAGTGCCACGAGGACCACGCCGCCGTAGAACATAGCTTTGTGCAGTTCTATCCGACGCTAAAGCCGGTCGCCAAGAAACTCGGGACCTACAAACAGGCGGCCGAGAACCCGCAGTAAAGCACGGAACTAGCTTTGGCGACGACCAGGCCTTGGACATCAAGGCATAGGAAAGCGTTTGCACAAATATGGACGTATCTTTGAAGTAATCGCGCTGGTTACGAAAGTCGGAAGCTGCCTCCACAAATTCCCGCTAAGTTGATCGTGTACAAGCTAGTTAAATCAATTTCGATGGATCTTGCCGAAAATCCACTTTTCAGTTGCGTAGCCTACGTAACTCCCTTAATATCGGAAACATACAAAGAACTCCACCAGTGGCTACGTATCACTGGCAAGCTTCGTGCAGTCATAAATTGGGGACGTCTCCGGGGAAAAGGGCTAGATGTCGAAACAGGGCTGGTCGATCTTTCGCTTCGCTTTTATATTGCTTCTGGCGTTGCTGCTCAAAGAGAGCGGCATTGCCGCTAACGTTAACACCCGTTCTTTGACTTCCAGAAAGTCCAAGTCACAATCGGTCAATGAATCTCAGCGCGCACGCAGACGGATGAGCCGTCTGGCCCGCAAGCGCGCGCCACGTGCCCGGCTGGTTCGCACCACCCACCGCCGCCGTCATCGTTATTACGAACGCTTCTCCACCAGTTCATTCGCGCAAGATTTATCTGACGGTGACGCCACCGCCGGCGAAGATCCGGTTGTCCGCCAAGCCGCAGTAGATGCCCTCGGCAATATGAACGGCACCGTTGTCGCCATCGAGCCTACCAGTGGACGCATTCTAGCCATGGTGAATCAGAAATTGGCTCTCTCCAGTGGCGCGCAACCATGTTCCACCATCAAGCTTTCAGTTGCGCTGGCAGCCCTTAGTGAAGGTGTCATTGACAAGAACACCGAAATCGCACTCGGCCGCCGCAGCCGCATGAATCTTACCCGGGCGCTGGCCCACTCCAACAACGCGTATTTCGAAGCCTTGGGACGCCAATTAGGTTTCGACAAGGTCAGCTATTACGCGCACCAGTTTGGGCTCGGGGAGATGGCCGGATACAACATTGAAGGCGAACATCTCGGCACTTATCCGGACGCGGAGATTCCCACCAAACTCGGTGGCGTAGGGAAAATGTGTTCGTTCGGCGAGGGTGTTTCCATGACGCCGCTGGAACTGGGAGCTATGGTCTCAGCCATTGCCAACGGCGGAACACTTTACTACTTGCAGCATCCAACTTCCGCGGAAGAGGTCGCCAATTTCCAACCACGAGTGAAGCGGCATCTCGATATCGCTCCCTTGATTCCGGAAATTTCTGATGGCATGGCCGGCGCAGTTTTGTATGGCACGGCGCGAAGTGTGCGGATGAATTTTAGTGAGGAAGAGATTCTGGGAAAGACCGGGACCTGCTCGCGCGCCGGAACCCGGTACGGATGGTTTGCCTCTTACGCCAACACTGAAGTAGGCCGTATCGTAACCGTCGTGTTCCTGGAGGGCGGACGTCCTACTTACGGACCCAAAGCTGCCGAGATCGCGGGACATCTGTACCGCAATCTGTACGATCACAATTTCTTCATCGTACGTCCCACCATGCCGACCGACAACGCAGGCGTCGAGAAGGTGGGAGTGGCGCAGTAGTTCAAGCTGTCGCTTCTGGCTTCTAACTTCTAACTTCTAACTAAGGCCTCTCGCGAGGCCTTTTGTATTTGCAATACCCTACCTGGAAGATCAATTACCCCAAACTGTAGTTACTAAGGTAACGATGTAATGAAGGCTTCGAGGGCGTAAAAGCTACCTTGGTTGGTATCTCAAAGGTCTTCCTAAACTCGCGTAATTATGCGCTGTTCTTGGCGGTTGGACTGCAATGGTAAAGGGCAGTTCCTCCCCCTGGTACGGCTCTTCCCCTGCAGCGTTTGAAAAGGAGAGCGCCATGCAAGCGAGCGATTTCGCACCGCTACACAATGCCTCCGCCGAAGCTGTAATGACTGGGGACCAGCCAGAACGGCGTTGGAAAAAGCGCACTCTAGTCCGTCTTCCAGTCTGGATTCAACTTCAACCCAGCGATCCTCATCGTCACATGGGAATGGTACGAGACATGAACCGCAAGGGCATTTTCTTTTATTCGGACTTTGGATCCACTCCCGGCGATCAATTGGAGTTCGTGCTCAGATTTCCGGCCTGGACAAACAACGCCCCCATTTCTTGCAAGGGCAAGGTGGTGCGTGTCCAGAAAGCTCCCGTCGGGGCGGTGTACGGGGTGGCCGTCAGCTTGAAGCGCTTCCGCGTACTCAAATAAGCCGGAACAACCCCTGTGCCAATAGCTCATTAGACAGGACTAAATCCACTCTGCGGTTCAACTGCCGCCCCGCGGCACTCGAATTCCGAAGCTACCGGTTGAGTCATTCCGCACCCTTGCGACGTGGCGGTGCGACGAAGACAATTTTTTCGCCAAGCCGCGCGGTTGCGGGTGACGATGACGCGAATTTCGGCTAAGCTCTGTTCATGGCCGAACCAAAAGAAAACCAACTCGTCAAATGGATTATTGCAGTTGCCTTAATCGCTCTTGCCGCATGGATGTATTTGCGGAGATAGCTGATACTGCAAGTTCCTCAAAATTGGGCGAATTTCATTTTCTAACCCCTTGAGAACAACCCCGTTGCGCATAAAGCATCTCAGTCGCCGGAGGTGCAATGATGAACCAAGATGATCCTATCAGTGTGCTTGAGACCTTAATTGAAACCTGCCGGGATGGGGAAAAGGGATACAAAGACGCGGCCGAGCACGTCAAACGGCCCGACTTAAAGGCCTTCTTTGCGGAACAAAGCGTCGAACGCGGCCGTTTTGCCCGGGAATTGGAGGCTGAGTTGGCGCGCCTCGGCAAGCCCGGCAAAAAGGAATCGGGATCGGTTGCTGGCGCAATGCATAGAGCCTGGATCGACACTAAAGCGAATCTTGGAGGCGGCGACCACACTATTCTGGAATCGGTTGAACGGGGCGAGGACAGCGCCAAGGAAGCCTATGAGAAAGCCCTGAACGCCTCGCTACCATCCGAGGTGCAAATGATCGTCCGTCGCCAGGCAGAAGGCATCCGCCGAGCGCATGACAAAGTTAAGTCAATGAGGGACACTTTGGCTGCATAGATGAGCATCGTTATTCCGTAGAGGGAGTGGCCTTGCCCGGCGGGGCTCCTCTCTTTCTCTTAATTGGTGGCACTCTTCGAGGCTCTTCCCTCCGACCTCGGTACGTCTCCCAGGTATACTCGTATACTCCTCAGCAAGGTGGGGACCGTGTCAGACACAAAGACTGTTCTCTTCGCTTGTGTTCATAACGCGGGGCGCTCCCAAATGGCAGCAGCATTCTTCAATGCGCTCGCCAATCCAGCAGCCGCCCGTGCTGTTTCCGCGGGAACTCAACCCGCTGAGTATGTCCAGCCGGAAGTTATCATTGTCATGCGCGAGGTTGGAATCGACGTAGCGCAGGCGACTCCTCGACGTCTGACGGAGGACCTCGCCCGTGAGGCGAATCTTTTGATAACCATGGGTTGCGGTGAGGCTTGTCCAATCGTTCCCGGTGCGCGTCGGGAAGATTGGCCGCTACCGGATCCCAAGGAGAGACCGCTTGAGGCGGTGAGGCAAATCAGGGATCAAATTCGGCGCCGAGTCGAGAGACTGGTAGTGACAGAACACTGGGAACGGACTGAAATCCCGGTCGCGGGTGAGATTTCCGCGCACGACGAGAAGCCTTCCCCTCCGCATAAGGAAAATTCCAGGCCGGCCCAGTAATCACTTCAGAATCAACTGACTATAGATGCGAGCGTTTGGATACTCTTAACAAGAATGGATGACGCAGTTTACCGTGTGGTCCGCCACGTGATGTGGAGCATCATGGTATCGCTTGCTGCCAGCAGCCTCGTAATGGCGCAATGGATGGGTAAGCAGACCGGGTGCTACCCAGATGCAATCGTCGCGAATCCAAACCGGCCAACTGTCGCTAACCCCGCCGACATTACGCAATACGGCGTATTGGAACTTGAGTACGGCTGGGATACAGCTTGGCCGCAGGGAATGGCAAATCAAAATTCACTGGGTGGACTTCTGAAATTCGGGTTGCTATGTGACGTTGAGCTTCGCTGGAACACCACGTCGTTTCTCTCACAGGAGGATGCAAACGGCACGCATAGCGGAGTTGGGGATAACTGGATCGGTCCACAAGTGCGGATATATAAGCAGACCAGGCGAGTGCCGACGCTATCCTTCGGCTATGCAATTAAATTTCCGTCAGCCAGCCAGAAAAATGGTCTCGGGACGGGACGCGTGGATCATTCATTTACTTTTCTGGCGAGTAAAGACATCGCAGGCCTGCATTTTGACTTCAACGTCACCCACTTCCTGATCGGCCGCGAGAACCTTAACGGCTTCGACCGAAATTATCAACTTAATCTGGCATTTTCTCACCCCCTTCATGGGAGGCTTCAGTTCACCGGCGAGTTTTATGGGGACACCCGGCTTGAGCGAACTACACCCGCTTTCATTTCATCCCTATGGGCGCTAACTTACACAGTTACTCCGCGCTTGGTGGTTGACGGGGGTTTTGAAGCCGGACTCACCTCGGGTGGTCCACATCGTCATGTGTTCGTGGGCGCAACCTACTCGATTGGTGAGCTCTATCCGGGATGGCAAAAACGCCGTGGGATTCACCATTAAGTGGGGTCTCCGTCAATAAAAATGCCGATCGAAAATGAAAGCGCCCAGTCATTCGGCTGGGCGCTTCAAAACTGACGTAAGCAATCGGCGATTACCGGCGCACTTTGACCTCATCTCTCTCGATCACGCCGTCCTTAATGTGGATCACCCGGTGGGCATACTCGGCGATGTCGTGCTCGTGGGTGACCAGGACGATAGTATTTCCCCCAGCGTGCAGCCGGTCCAACAATGCCATGATTTCCAGACCGGTCTGCGAATCCAGGTTTCCTGTAGGTTCGTCGGCCAAAATGATTGACGGTTTGTTGACCAGTGCGCGCGCAATCGCAACTCTTTGCCGCTGCCCGCCGGAGAGCTCGTTGGGCTTGTGCGTCATGCGCTCCTCCATGCCCACAGATCGCAATGCATCCTTGGCGCGTTCGACTCGTTCCTCCGCTGGAATACCAGCGTAGATCAGCGGCAACTCGACATTGTGCAGGGCGGTGGCGCGCGCGAGCAGATTGAAAGTCTGAAAAACGAATCCAATTTCTTTATTCCGAATGCGCGCCAGCTCATCGTCGTCCAATTCGCTCACCAGCTGGCTGTTGAGCCAGTAACGTCCCTGGCTGGGGGTGTCGAGGCAGCCGATCAGATTCATCAAGGTAGATTTTCCCGACCCGCTGGGACCCATGATTGCGACGTATTCGTTGCGCTGAATGCGCAAAGTGACACCGCGCAGGGCATGGACCTGCTGTTCGGAACCCATGTCGTAGGTTTTCCAGAGATCCTCGGTCGAGATCATGCACGACTCTGGCGGTGCCCCAACCACGGGCTGGTGGATGCTGATTATCTCTGCGGTTGCCATGCTCTGCTCCTTGTCGTCCTTATTCATTGCCTGGTGGATACCCGCCCGCTTCGAATTCCTAGTTAGCCGTACTTAACAGCGCTCCCGCCGGGCTGTCTATTGGACGAGTCACGCTGGCCAATGTTATGAGCCTTCTTCGTCTTCCTTCTTGGGGGCCGAGTTGTCCACTTTGACGCTAGCGCCGGGGCGTACGGTGCGCAAAACCTTGTAACTGCCGGTGATGATCTGGTCGCCCTCCTGCAAGCCCTTCAGGACCTCGATGTCCGTGGTGCCGGCAACCCCCGTCTCTACGGAAGTGAACTCCGCTTTCTTGTTTCGAATGATGAAGACGCCCTGGAGTTCCTGATCCTTCTTGTCTTTGTCTCCTTTGGAAACGTCGCTGCGCGGCGCCGCAGCTTCAACAGAGTTCTTATCTGAACCCTTCTGATCATTCTTGTTTACCAAGTCCGACTGGCGGCGGACAGTCAGCGCTTGAATGGGAATGGTCAACGCGTTCTTTCGCGTCGCTGTCGTAATCTTGGCCGTGGCGGAGAGGCCGGGGCGCAAGTCCTGGGGCGGGTCCTGCACGGTAACCACCACCTTGAAGTCTTTTGCTTCCTGGCTGGTGCTGGTTTGCTGCGCGGTGGCAAGGCCGGTGGAACGGACCATGGCGTTGTTACCCATCTCAGTAACGATGCCGTGAAAGACTGTTTTCGGGATTGCATCAACGGTGACTTCTGCGGGCTGCCCCATATTCACGTTGACGATGTCCGTTTCGTCCACTTTAACTTCGGCGGTGATCACTGACATGTCGGCAATCGTCATCAGCGTGCTGCCCGGCGAATTCTGAATTCCGATGACAACCGTCTCGCCTTCGCGGACCGGCAGGTTGGTGATCATGCCGTCGAACGGCGCCTGGTAAGTGGTTTTCTGAAGCACGTCGGAAGCGTGAGTCAAGGTAGCGCGATTTTGCGAAATGTGCCGCTCGGCGGAATCCGACTGGGCCTTATTCTGCGCGATACGCGCTTCCGCCTGCGCTAACCCGGCTTGCGCACTTTCCCACGCGGCTTTGCGAGAGTCGTATTCCGATTTTGCGATTAAGGCTTCCTTGAAGAGACCCTGGGCGCGTTCCCAGTCCAGCCTCGTGCGTTCCGCATCAGCTTTGGCTCGATTCAAATCGGCCATGGCAGTCTTGAGTCCAGCGTCGGCGGCAACGGCGTCGGTCCGAGCGGCCTCAAGCGAAGCCCGCGTGGCAGCGACGTCGGCACCCGACTGCACGTTTTCCAGTTGTGCGAGCAATTGTCCTTTCTTGACGCGGTCGCCTTCTTTTACGTAGAGCTTTACGATCTTGCCGAAGGCGTTAGCACCGATATTGACGTACGTCTTGGGTTTGATCTCGCCCGATGCGCTCACGACAGACGACAGGTTTTGGCGTTGTGCGACACCGGTCTGCACCGTAACCAGGTTCTTGTGGCTCTGGTAGACGGTGAATCCCACAATCGCCAAAAGAAGAACGGCTACAGCAACGCCGATTGCGATTTTTTTCCAAGTCTTCATGCTTCCCTGTCACAACAAGATCGGGGCAGAACGAGAGGCACTTGGCCCCAAAATACTCAGCTTCCGCTCACTGATGCTATCCGCATACGGCCGTTTTCACTGCAGGAATTCCCTCAAGCCCCAGCATCAGGGTGACGGGGTGCACCTCAGCAGATACGGTGCCGACCTCGGGAAAGTTCCAAACGCCTTGCAGGAACGGGTTAATCGCCACAGGAACGCGCAGCCGGGAATCTCGAAACTATAACTGATTATATCTTGTAATCCGGCGCGGGATGAACCAAGTCGCTAACCCCTGTAACAGGAGCCAATAGAGGGGACATAAGCCCAGAGAGGGCAGCCCTGGCCGCCTGCGATTCCACTGGGCGCCCGCCTCGAGTTGGAGGGGTCTTGGGAGGGGCGGAAGTGATTTATCAGGGACGGCTGCCTTGCCTTGCTGCGTCCAAATACATACAATTGTGAGACCAGCGTGTCTTTGAGGGGTGCCCCCATTATGTTCCGGGTAGGTTCATTTTTCCGTTTCTTTTTCGCATTAGCTTTTCTAACCATATTGGTCTGGTCGGCAAAGTCTTCTGCGGTTGCGCAGCAAGATAAATCGGCCGCCGACCAGGGGACTTCCGACAAATCCCAGGAAACCGATCCTCTCAAACGTCCGATCAATGAAAAACAAAAAAAGCAAAATGCCAAGTCGCTTAAGATTGAGCTGAGTAAGCAGGATAAGAAATGGTTGGACGAGGATGTGCGCTGGATTATCTCGGACGAAGAGCGCGCAACTTTCAAACAACTCTCGAACGAGGAAGAGCGCGAGCAATTCATCGAGGCTTTCTGGCAACGCCGCGATCCAACGCCGGATACTGCGGAAAACGAATTTAAAGACGAGCACTACCGTCGCATCGCGTACGCCAACGAGCATTTTGCCGCCGGCATCCCCGGCTGGAAGACTGATCGCGGCAAGATCTACATCATGTATGGCCCGGCGGATGAAATTGAATCGCATCCTGCAGGCGGCAGCTACCAACGTCCTATGGAAGAAGGTGGCGGAGAGACATCCACCTTTCCTTTTGAGCAGTGGCGTTACCGCTATCTGGAGGGCATCGGCCAGGAGGTCATCGTCGAATTTGTGGATAACTGTATGTGCGGTGATTACCACATGACGATGGACAGGTCCGAGAAGGACGCGCTGCTATATACCCCAAATGCCGGGTTGACCCTCTATGAACAAATGGGCATAGCCAATAAGGCCAGCCGCTTTACCCAAGGCGGGGTTGAGAGACTGGGCGCCAGCCCGTTCAACCATGACATGCAGTCGAAGGAATTCGACCGTTTGGAACAATATGCGAAGCTGAACCGGCCACCGGCAGTAAAGTTCAAAGACCTGGAAGAAGTGGTAAGCCACAAGATTAATATGAACTTGATGCCCTTCGATGTGCGGGCTGACTTCGTGAGAGTGACTGGCGATACGGTGCTGGTTCCGGTGACCCTGCAGATAAAGAACCGCGACATTACTTTCCAGAACAAGGACGGCATACAGCGCGGAACGGTAAACATCTTCGGGCGAGTAAGCACCCTCTCGGGACGCATTGCGCAGACTTTTGAAGACACCGTGCAAGTCGACGTTCCGACGGAGCTATTACCCAAGACGACGGAGAATTCGTCGGTCTACTGGAAGGCGCTGCCACTGCGACCGGGCAGGTATCGTTTTGATATCGTCGTGAAAGATGTTAACGGTGATCGGGTGGGAACGTGGAGCAAGGGCGTAATGGTGCCGGAGTTCAGTGACGATCATTTATCGGCGTCTTCGCTTATTGTGGCCGATCAGATGGAGCCAGTGCCATCAAAGAACGTGGGCACCGGCAGCTTTGTGATCGGGACGACCAAGGTGCGGCCACGAGTTCCTACGGCGGATGGAAAGCCGATCAGCTTTAAGCGCAACCAGAAAATGAACTTCTGGATGCAGATCTACAACCTAGGGGTGGACGACAAGACGCACAAGCCTTCGGCCACAATCGAATACAACGTGACCAGTATTGCTACCAACAAGTCAGTGGTGCACACAGTGGAATCTACCGACAGCATGGGCAATGTTGGAGACCAGGTAACTCTGGAAAAGAGCTTGGCGGCTGCCAATCTGCAGCCTGGAACTTACCGTATCCAGATCAAGGTAAACGACAACATCTCCAAGCAGATGGTAGATCCGTCGGTTACATTTGCTGTGGAATAGTGCTGGTTTCGATCGCGCGAGGTAGGCAAATGTTCCGTAAGCTCGGATTCTTCGTAGTCGCGCTGGGCTTGGTGCTCCCGGCATCGGCTGCAGTGACGCCGGGTGCCATCTCGGGATACGTCCGCAACGCCGGAGGCGTCCCGCAAATGGGCGCTCTGGTGGAAATTCTCGGCTCAGCGGCGCGAGACCTCAAAGTGTTCACCGACGAGCGGGGTTTTTATTCCGCCGCGGGATTAATTCCCGGGGTTTACAGCATCAGGGTTTCCGCCCCTTCTTTCCTTCCCGCCTTACGTGAACGAGTCGGTTTGCGAGCAGGCTCCAACGCCTTGGTAAACATCACCCTGAACACCCTTTTCGAGGCGGTGCAGTTGGGACCGCTGCGCGGGGCGGCGGATCAGGACGACTGGAAATGGACGCTGCGCTCCACATCCAATCGCCCGATTCTGCGAATGCTGGATGACGGTTCGCAGGTCATGGCGTCGCTGGGCGACAAGAACGACGATCATGAGTTGAAGGCCAGCCTTTCATTCCTGGCGGGTTCGCAGTCTGCAGGCTATGGCAGTTCACGGGACATCAGTACCGGGTTCTCGGTAGAGCACTCGCTGTTCTCCTCCGGCACAGTGGCGCTGCAAGGCAACGTAGGTTATGGCAGCGGGCTTCCGACGGCAGTTCTGCGGACTTCGTATTCGCACAAACTGGCCAATGGGTCCGAGCCACAAGTGGCTCTCACTATGCGGCGGCTTTCATCGCCGGATGTGAATTTGCACAACGCTGCATTACAGGCGCTGGCGCTTACAACATCAGACAGTTTTACTTTTGGCAATGTTCTGGAGCTCAAGTTCGGCAGCGAATTGCAAACCATACAGTTTATGGGCCGGGTAAATGCGTTTCGTCCTTTTGGATCGGCGGACGTGCATCTCTCACCCAACACGGTGTTGGAATACCAGTATGCGAGCTCTTTACCGGATGGACGGTTAGAAAAGGGATTCGATTCCGCGCCAGCAGATCTAAGCGAGTCCGAACCGCGAATGACCATAACTGGGTTTGCGCCTTCACTGCAACGGGAACACCATCAGGAAGTCTCCCTATCGCGCCGGCTAGGCAAGAATAATTTGCAGGTTGCGGTCTATTCGGACCACGTTTCGAACCCGTCACTAACCGGCGTCGGGGAGATGGCAGCGACCAGCGAGGTATTACCTGACCTCTATTCGGGGACGTTTTCATATCAGGGCAAAGATTTAGATACGCGCGGGATGCGAGTAGTGCTGCAACGCAAGCTGGCATCTGATCTCACCGCTACCCTCGATTACGCCTATGGCGGTGTCCTCGATCTCACGAAGCCGGATGTTGACCTGCAGGACGCTCGCCGATGGCTGGCTGTGGAGCAACGCCATGCAATCGCGGGCAAGTTAAGCGGCACAATACCGGTTGCCCACACTCGCTGGATTACGTCATACCGGTGGGTCAGTGGGCAGAGCCTGACACCAGTCGATATGTTCAATTCCTCTGCTGGACAGTCCGACGCCTACCTGAATGTTTTTATTCGCCAGCCGATACCGGGTACGGGTTTCCTGCCGTGCCGCATGGAAGCATTGGTGGAAATACGGAACCTGCTGGCGCAAGGATATGTTCCAGTCATGGGGCAGGATGGCCGCACCGTTTACCTGGTGCAGTCTGCGCGCGCCGTGCGAGGCGGGTTCGCGTTTACTTTCTAGAAGCCTACAATTCTTAATAATCGGTCGTTAAGCGCTGGATTTGCGCATGCCGCCCCCAACTCATTACTTTCAGGTTGATCGATCAGGCGGCGCGTCTTGGCCACCAGCTCTTCTTTTTGGGGGGAGCCGGGGGTTCCTCTTCGAAGACAGGTTCGTCGGTGAGGCCGAGAAAACCGCCGGCCTGGTAACGAAGGGGCGCTTGTGGCTGGGTCTTCGATGTGGCTTGGGGCGTGATCGTGCCTGAGGTATCGCGGCTTTTGGGCTCGACGCTTACCAACAAAACTCTTCCCGTAGTGGTCGCGGGCAGAATCAAAAGGCTAGGGCGGCCGTACCTGAGCGCTGCCTCCAGAGGTTGCTCGCCTTCACGGATCTCCGCTGCCCCGCGTTTAAATCTGCCAATGACGGCTTCGGCAGTCTCATCGTCAAAAGCGATCCAACGCACCATAGGACGATCCTCGGTAGCCGGTAAGATTCTCTCTACCGACCAATGGTTGTTATTTTAATCCATCATGTTCCGATTTTGTTTCTCTCTTCTGGGACTCTTACCTCCCTGACGACCCCCTACCGCTTACTTAGGGTTGGAGGCTCAGCTAAAGGGCAGCATGGAATTAAAAGCCGATAAGTGCAGAAACCTGCGACAATCCTCGCTCGGGCAAGTTTGCGTATTTTCGAACAGGTCCGCCGGGGTGCCGGAGCAGATAGCTGAATTCCGCCTGTAAAGCTGGCGCACAGATCGTTGGGGGTTACTTTTCGTTGTTCGCGGTGAAGCACTTGACAGTGAAGTTTGCTGTTGCTGGGCTATAATTCCCAGAACCACAAGAATCAAATCGCATTTGTGAGGGCCTAACGGCGCAGAATTCTTTGATGGTCGTTGGTAATAATTTCAAGGAGAAGAAATCGATGAGAGTGCGGACGATGTTAGCCTCGACGATCTTGGCCTGGTTGGCTCTGGCCTTTTTGGCGGCGCCGACGGTCACGGCGCAGACCTTCCGCGGAACCATTCTCGGCACTGTGACGGACCCGTCGGGTGCAGTGGTCTCCGGGGCAAAGGTGACCGTGCGCAATGTGGCTACCGGACTCGAACGCACTACCGCGACCAGTGCCGATGGCAGCTATAACGTGCCAGAGTTACCAATTGGGACTTATACGGTCACCATCACTCAATCTGGATTTCAGACTGCGGTGACTACTGGCGTGGTGGTAGATGTGGCCGGCGAACGCCGCGTGGATGTAGCGCTGAAGGCGGGGCAAGTGTCGACGACGGTCGAAGTCTCGGGAGAGACGCTGCCACAAGTGGAAACAACCACCGATACCCTGGGCGGTACATTAACGAGCGAGACTGTAGAGAATCTTGCGGTGAACGGTCGCGACTATACCAAGTTACTCTTCCTGAATCCCGGTGTGTCCGGTTCACCTGATCAGATTACGGATTCTCCAGGATCGTTCGGGGTCTTTTCAATGAATGGAGCCCGCGGACGCTCGAATAACTTTCTACTCGACGGCACAGACATGAACGACGGATACCGGAATGACCCCGCGATCAACGAAGCCGGGGTCTTCGGTACGCCAGCCACGATTCTCCCTATTGACGCCGTCGCCGAAGTGCGGGTGCTCTCCAACTTCGAGCCTGAGTATGGCCGCAACGCGGGGGCCACGGTCAATATAGTGACGAAGAGCGGCTCGAACACCTTGCACGGGTCCGCCGCCGAATATTTCCGCAATGATGCGCTGGATGCGCGCAATTTTTTTAACCCAGCAAGCCAGCCGAAGGCAGCGTTCCACAACAATCAGTACGGCGCGTCACTAGGCGGGCCAATTGTGAAAGATAAGACATTTTTCTATGGAGACTATGAAGGACAGCGGGAGACAGTGGGCGTGGTGACGTTGGCTCCGGTCCCTACAGGCAGCGCCGCCGACGGATCGCTCAGCCCTAGCGACGCAACCAATCCTGTTATCGCAAACCTGTTGGCGCTTCATCCTTGGCCTGCGCCGAATCTTGCGCGCGGAAACTTGTTCGAGCCGGGGAGTGCTTCGGTGGTTTCTCCTTCTTTCAATCGATTAAGCAGTTTCATTGCTAAGGTTGACCACAATTTCAGTGCTAGCAATCTTGTTACAGGGCGTTATTTCTTTGGCGACAGCGTTCAATCCTTTCCATTGGCTCTGACCGCGACGGGCGGCCAGCTTCCTGGCTTTAACACGTTTACGCCAACTCGAGTCCAACTCGTATCTCTTTCTTACGTTCATACGATTGGTGCGAATAAGGTAAACGAACTGCGCTATGGGTGGAACCGATTTGCTGAAGGATTTTTCCCGGAGGATCAAAAGTTTCATCCTAGCTCGATTGGCCTTTGCGCCACCGGGTCGCCAGGCGGACTCGGTTGCTCTGGATCCGGTATCACTGATTCTGGACTGCCAATAATTTTGGTCAGCGGGGTGGCTCAGCTAGGCGCGACCAGTAGTGTGCCGCGGCACCGCTTTGACGGCAACAATCAGGTGCTGGACAACTTCTCCTGGAAAATAAACAAGCACGACGTCAAGTTCGGCTTTGATTTCCATCGCACGACCATCCAGCAGTACTTCGACAAGTATTTTCGTGGGAGATTGAAATTTGGCGATACTTTCGATAGTAGCGGCGCCCTAGTTGCCACGGGCCTTCAAAACTTTCTCGCGGGCGCGCCGACAGGCGGCTTTCAGTATGTAGGCAATACGACACGTCATACCTTCGAAAACAACTTCGGATTTTACCTTCAGGACAGCTTTAGAGTGACGCAACGGCTGACATTCAACTACGGCTTGCGCTGGGACTACTTCGGCGTGATGGGCGAGAAGAACAACCTGTTAAGCAATGTCACCAGTCTGTCTCCGGCAACAGGCACCGGTACCTTCACCTTAACCCAAGTTGGACAGCCCGGCCTGAGCCGACTCTATGAGCCGGATTACAAAAATTTTGCGCCGCGGGTCAGCATTGCCTGGGACGTAAGGGGAACGGGGAAGACCGTTATTCGCGCCGGCTTTGGCATGTTCTATGACGCGTTCTCTCAAGATATGGCGCTCGGCCACTTGCCCTATGAGACATTCTTTTCTCCTGGGCCGGCGTACAACCCTGTGGGACCCGCGGCGATTCTTTCGGCGGGACTGAATACCGCCTTGTCCGGAGGCGGTGCAATTCAACCGGGCGTACCCGTATTCGGGGATGAAACGGCATGCAACTTCGAATGCGATACTTTCGCCTTCGACCGCCACATCAAGACGCCATATATGGAGAATTACAATTTCAACATCCAGCAACAAATTACCAGTAAGGCCGTACTGCAACTCGGTTACGTGGGATCGCAGGGGCACAGGCTGTGGCGATTTTTTGATCTGAATCAGCCGAGTGCGGCTACGATCAATGCGGCGGACCTGGCAAGTGTGGCGGCCGGAGGATCGATCGCTGATTTCAGCGGGTTCAATCGTCCGTTTAACGGCAATCCCTATGGAACGTTTTACCTTGAGCAGGAAAACTCGACTGGAAAGTCTAATTACCACTCTTTGCAAGCGAGTTTGCGGGTGAATGGCTGGCACGGCGTCAGTTCGATGGTTAACTTTGTGTGGTCAAAATCGCTGGACAACTCAAGCGACGGCGAAGACTTTGAACCCAACGCGGCGCAGCCACAAGACAGTAATAACCCACAAGTCGAGTATGGTCCTTCAAATTTTGACGTGCCCAAACGACTCACTTGGGTGTTTGGCTATGAAATACCGAAGATGGGCGGCGGCATGCAGCGGCTGAAAAATGGCTGGGGGCTGAGCAGCACACTCGCACTTCAAAGTGGTCAACCATTTCAGTTCAATTTCAACTGCCAGGATGACTTCAGCGGCGGAGGCGGTTGCTTTGACCGGCCGGACGTTGTTGGACCGATCGTTTACCATGGCGACAATCCATTTAACTTCGTCGATCTAAGCTCCTTTGCGGTTCCGTGCACCGCAACCGCGGCAACCGGGGTAGCGAGTGACTGCGTTCCGGGCACGCGGCACTATGGAAATCTCGGGCGTGACGCTTTGCGGGGGCCGACCTACAAGCAGTGGGACTTCGCGATTTACAAGGACACCGCTATTACGGAGCGGGTCAAACTGCAGTTCCGCGCCGATTTCTTCAATGTCCTGAACCACCCCAATTTCGCGAGTCCGTTTCTGCCCGCTTTCATTGCGGATCCCGGGGTCGGTGGCTTTCAACTCGTAGGCAACCGCGAAGTGGGGGTTGGCGGATTTCCGCTTTCGGCTACCGGAGATGTGGGTATCGGAAACCCGTTGGCAGCAAAGTTTACTTTTTAGCTTAAACTCGACCTCACGGCCCCTTGAACTTCGGTGAGGGGGGCCTTTCTTTTGTGAGGCATGCGCGTTTCAGGATGGATTGTCCCAGAAAGGCCCGGCCAACTCAGCGCCAACGGCCATAGGGCTTAGAGTGGCTCGTCCCCTCGCACCATAGTCGTACTCTTTCCGTTACTTGGTAGTGATTTGACCCAGTGCTAGCCTCGGGCAGTAGCTCATAATCTTTTTCTAGAGGGGACTCGTGATCCGCCGCATTTGCATCTGGCTCGTCGTCTGGGGGGCGTGTGGCTTGTCGGTCTACGCCAAAGAATCCAAGGACGCCAAAGTAAGTACGCATGGCGGGAGTAGGACGTCTTCGAAAATTCTGCCGGTCACCACATCTTCGGCAAAGGCGCGAGAGCTTTTTGAGCGCGCCATGGTGGACTACGAGAATTTGCACCTGGAGCGGGCGACAACTGGCTGGCGGGCCGCTGCGAAGGAAGATCCCGATTTCGCCCTGGCTCATGCCTGGGTGGCGTTCAACAGCCGAGATCCGCAGGAAGTGATGGCGGAGCGGGAGCGTGCCAAAGGATTGCTCGAGAAGGTAACCCCAGGCGAGCGATTGATGATCCACTGGATCGCGAATGTGCAGGAAGGGAAATTCATACCTGGCATTGCCGCTATGAACGATATGCTGGCAATGTATCCCAAGGACAAACGTCTGTTGTACCTGGCGGGAAATTGGCTCATGGGGGAAAACGGAAATGAACCCGCGCAAAAGATGTTCGAACGCGCCCTGAGTATCGATAGAAATTATCCGGCGGCGCTGAATGATATCGCCTACGTTTATGCCCGTAACCGGCAGTTCGAAAAAGCCTTCGAAGCTATGGACCGGTACGTTGCAGTGCTTCCCACGGAACCGAATCCGCACGACTCTTATGGTGAACTGCTCCGCATGGCTGGGAATTTCGATGGCGCGTTGCATCACTATCGCATGGCCCTGAAAATTGATCCCGAGTTCGTAAGCTCGCAGCTTGGGCTCGGTGACACGTACGCCCTGATGGGCAATCAGCAGCAGGCGAGAATTGAATACGACAAAGCCGTTCTGAAGGCGTCGAGTCCAGCCGACCGGCTCGATTACACCATGCAAAAAGCTCTGACCCTGCTGAGGGAAAACAACCTCGCCGACGCCGACAAGACTTTTACGGCCGTCGCCGAAGAAGCGCACACCCAGCATCTTTCCTTGGCGGAGGCGCAGGCACATCGCCGGATGGCCGAGTACCAGAGCGAGGATGCGGCGGCGCTGCAGCACCTGGAGGCCGCAGAGACTGCTTTGAAAAACGGCAAAGCCATCTCGGAATCCGATCGGCAGGAAGAGACGTCAAGAATTCTGCGGCATCGAGTTATACGCGCCAGCCACGCCGGGAATCAAGAGCTGACGCTGACTGCGCTACATGATTTGGAGACGGTGGCCAATCTGAATAGCCGGAATGCCGTGATCCAAAGCTCTTATCACGCAGCGGCCGGCGCTGTGCTGATGGCCAAGCAGAAGTATGCGGAGGCTATTCCGCATCTCGAAGAAGATGAAGATGACCCATTTTCCATGCAACTGCTTTCGCAGGCCTATTCCCAGACCGATGCGAATGAAAAGATGCATCTGGTAGAAGCCAGGCTGCGCGGCACGAACGTTCCGACCCTGGAACAAGCCCTGGTGGTACCGGCGGCCAGGTCGAGACGGCCTGTCAATTTAAGATAATCACCTGAGACCACCTCTGGGATGCGGTTTTCAACCGCCCACATTGCATGCACTGGGCAAGTTATTTCTCCGTTTCGGGAAAATTTGTCCCAGTATGACGGCGGAGTCAATCCAGCCAACGGGGAGTAAAGGTCTGATGTCCGAAAATCCGAAAGAATGACCGTTCCTGCCCCGTGCATTTTGCAAATGCCGGACTGTCGTGGTAGCCTCCCCTTCTCATGTCCGACGGGCCGACGGAAAGACGTTCTCGTGAACGAGTCGCAGTACGCTTACCGGTCACCATAAAATCTAAAGATGGCAGTGCAGAACAGACCGCGTACACGCGTGACCTGAACTCGAACGGAGTGTTTTTCTATACGGATTCGCGTTTTTCCGAAGGTTCGCAACTCGAAATGGTGCTGATTTTGCCGCCGGAACTCACATTCGGAGAGAAGCGCTGGGTCTGTTGCCAGGTCTCAATACTTCGGGTGCAGCAGAAGGCGGAAGGAAGTTTTGGGGTGGCGGCGGTGATCGAGAAGTTCGAAATTTTGCCTGAGATTCCGGGTTGAGCACTGCCTAAGATGAGCAGTTCAACGAGTTCTTAGTTTCTGCCCGATGCGGTGGGGTGAAAATTAGGCTTTTTCCAACTGCCTAATTGCGTGGACCGTGGTGCAGGAGTGTCGGCCCTCGAATTGCTCTAACATTTAATCAAACCGTAGAGATGGCAGGGCTTCATGTGGATCGATAAATTGGAAAGCGGTGTGTTGCGAGTACGTACCCAGATAGGACCGCGCTACATTCAACCTTCACTGCGGCAACGCATCTATCTGCTGTGGATCTTTCGTCATTTCCATGTGCTGCCTCAGCAAGTACTCAGCAACCGGCAGCAACGATTGATCTATGATTTGTGCACGGAGCACAGATTTGTCTCGTTGCCTTATCAAAGTGGCGGAGAGGATGCGCCGATTATCGGTACGGTAGAGCGAGACCCCAATTTGCCGCAGATTTGGCCCTCAGCCATCCCCGATGCCCGCGTGGCGGAGGGTACCCGCGGCGTACAAATCATTTCTGATTTGGGACAAGAGTCTTGAAGCAGCACGTTTTCTGGCGTCACGCCGAGAGAAATGCTTGCCGGCACATGCGGAGTCGTGCCCACATTCGGATCGACGGCTGAGAAGCGAATGCTGTTATTGTGGTGGACCGGCTTTCGGGCTTGGCTCCCGCGGGCCCGTCATCTCTCCACAGGGACCTTCTCCTTTAGGGTGCATACCTCGGCCGCCTCCGTGAGCGCCCTCTCCACGCTGCTGCCGACAAGCTTGTAGCGCCTGGCGCTGCTGCGGCGTGATCACACCCTCAACTTGCTGCTGTGTTTGCTGGTGAATTTGGCGGATCTTCTCGCGCTTCTGCTGCGGCGTGAGCGAAGAGTCATTGCATACCGACTGCACCTGAGCGCGCGCGTTTCCCTCGAGAGACTTGCGCTGCTGCATGGCGGATTGGGAAATACCGGCGATCTGCCAGCAGGGTTCGCGGCGCGCACGACCAGCTCGCGTCGTGATCGAGTTGGGAGGAGCGGAGCCGGCCGGAGACTGAGTTACCATTTGCGCTAGAAGCGGGCAAACTGGGATTGTGAGGAACAATATGGCTACGCAAGCCAGATCTTTTCTTCTCATAATCGCACCTCCATGCGAGTTCAAAACCTAGAAGACTGCCAAACCCCGAAAAATGGAAAAAGTTTCTGCGAAAAAGCATGACAGAAGTGACAGAACTGACGGGCGCAGCTGTGCTGGTGTTGCTAGCGCGGCAGAGACTGGGTTAGGATGGCTATTTGCCTCGGTCGTCCGACTCCCTCGGTGGTTAGCACGAGCCTAGGTTTCGACAGCGATGGCATGTTCTTCCCACGAAATTCCACTCAAGTGCGAAACGGGCGCGTAGCTCAATTGGCAGAGCAACTGACTCTTAATCAGTAGGTTGAAGGTTCGATTCCTTCCGCGCTCACCACCTAACCGGCTGTATGCTTTAGCGGCATTGGCGCAGGGAATCGCGGTCGCGGAATCCCGGTCGCTCGGTTCAATGTCCAAGAATTCTTGACGCGGCCAACAACAATCGAACAATCCGACCAAGTACACTTTTTTGCAGTTTGTATTGGTCCTCCTCGGATTGACTTGGCTTGCTGACCTCCCCGCCGAAACTAACAGTTGTGCTGACACTCTACGAGAAACGCCGGATCCGGGCCTGGAAAAACATCCAAAAAATAACCCAAAGCCTATGCTAATCGTGCCTTTTCGGCTATAATTCGCGCCCAGTTCGAATTTCCTTCCCCTGCTTTTGGGACTTCGAATCTCTCAAAGGCCGTCCGTCCGACACACATTTGACAGCCGGGGAAAATCCCGGTCATTGTGATTTTGGCGAGAGCGCGCCGCGCGCTTGTACTTCCATCAGAAGAGAGGCGATATGAAGTTTGGAAATCAGATTCCTAAAAACGGGCTGCGTTTCGCGGCGAGTGCGATGTCCATCCGCGCGGTTGGTTGTTGTGTCGGGGTAGTGCTCCTGGTCGGGATAGTACTCGTGACGCCAGGCGCAGCAGCGACGTGCACACTGCCCACGCCAGTCAAACCACCGACGCCCACAAGCCCGACCGTGCTGATGCTTGAGAACACCATCACGGCACAGAATTTTGGATCGCCCACGGGGACCGGGAGCGAAATAAATTTCGCCGGGGATTGCAGCAGCCTGGAAGCGCAGCAAGCGATGGCTCCCCCTCTAAATCTGAACGTAGTAATCGTCAATGATGCCGCGTGGGGCTCCATGACGCAGTCTGACTTTGCCAGCTACAGCGCGATCGTGTTGGGCGACCCTGGGTGCGCCAGGGATACCACGCCAATCACAGCTGCTCAGAACAACTCGGGAACTTGGGGACCGGCTATAACCGGGCCAGTGGCTATAATTGGTACCGACCCAGAGTTCCATTTCAATGCCGGCGTTCCAATCGCGACGGCTCAACTGACTCAAAATGCCATTGCGTTTGCGTCTCTGACAGCCGGTAAAACCGGTGCATACATCTCCTTAAGCTGTTACTACGAAAACGCTGCGCCGGCGACGGCAGTCCCTGTGCTGAGTCCGTTTGGTTCCTTTACAGTCCAACGCACACAATGGAATGTCTCAACCGTAGTCGCTTCAGGCAGCGCCCTGGTTAATACACCCCACGTGTTACACGATGCCGACCTCTCAAACTGGGGCGTCTCCTCGCACGAAGGGTTTAACAGCTATCCCCCCACTTTCACGGCGGTGGTGAACACACAGCAAAATGTCGAGAGTACCCCGGTCTTGCCGTACATTCTCTCCACGCCATCGAGCGGGTGGAACGGGTCCACGCAATCAGGGCCGATTGTGCCTGTCTCGGCGGGTACGACAAGCGTCCTACTCCCGCCCGGTAGTACGCTCAGCCAGAGTATTACGATTCCTCAGGGCACGAACATGAACGGCATTGACAACATGCAAGACACCCTGACGCTGGTAGACGGAGCCACGTGCGATGCCACGGTTGCGAACGGCAACCCTGGTGACCCGGCGACGTTCGGTGGATCTCCTGTTCCCGGACCACTCCAGGGTGCACACCCGTTATGCGTGCGTCTGAGCGGTAACCAGGCAGCGATCATCACAAACCACTGTTTCATAGGCGCTGTCGAGCAGACCAATTGCACGGGCATAACGCCGCCCCAAGGTAATTTCATCAGCCTAACCTCGCAATGGGGTGGCACGGATCCCAAAAACCCAGCCTATGTGATTGCGCACGATGATGCTAGCCATCTGATAGGTGGTATCCCGGGTCCGGACTGGACGAACATCACTGCCTACTTCTCTCCTGGCTGCTGCATCGGTGGCGGACACGGCATAACCCTTAATGGACAGGAGACGATAATCGATCTCAACTTCGACACTCAACCTATCACATTCGGGATTACGCCCAATCCGGCGACGCGAAGCAGGCTGGTTACGGTTGCGGGGAAAATCCAGGGCGTGCCTGCAGTGACGGGCTCATCCACCAATGGATTCGGGTTGTTGACGTTCACCTTTGAAGGTCCGGCAAAAAATAGGAGCGGGGTCTGTACCCAGTCGAAACTGTCGATTCCGCCACCGCCAGTACCGGGGGGCCCAGCGACCGGATTTCCGGTAAGGTTACCGGCTGCCAACTTCAGTCAATCCTTCAGTTTCAATTTGTTCGTGCCGGGCAGCTTCTGCCCGGGAAACTTTATTTTCTCGACAACGTTGCAATCGGGCAACATTACCTACAACAACTCGGTGCCACTTACGATCAAGTAAGTGCAACGATCCGGGCACCGAGCCGGGCCCGCGGGCCCGGCTCTTTTATTTGAACCGCTCTTTCCAACGGACTTGTGAGCGTGACGGGAACCGGGGGGCCATCGCAGGCTACTTGATGAGTTGGGGGTTTCAGTTTTTTTGGGTGTCGGTCCAGCGGGTCATTTCCGCGTAAATAGTGCGCAGATCGGAACGATCGAGCAGGTGATCTGCTCCGGGCTCCTTTTTCATCTCATCGAGCAGGCGCAAGGCCTCGCGGTAGTGCCCAGCGGCTTCCGGGGAATTGCCGGAGAGGCGGAGGGTGTTCCCCAGCAGGTAATGTATCTTCGTACTCTGGAAGCGCAGGCCAAGCTTCTCGCTGTTTCCCAGGCTATCTTCCAGTTGTAGCCGGGCGCGTGAGTAGTCTTTGTTATTGTTATTCAGCATCGCTTGAGTAAGAAAGACGGAGCACTCAAGCGAGAGTTGCCTGCGTCCCAGAGCATCAGCTTGGTGTGCCAGTTTGGCAAATTCACTGGGCAGAGGCGCCGAGTGTCCTTCGGCCAGCGTGGCTTTGGCCAGGTTGATCTTGGAAATGAGGACATCGTCCCGCTGGCCACCTTGCGCAGCTGTGCGGGTGGCTTGTTGATACATTGCTTTCGCGCCGCGCGCTTCGCCGGAGTAAAAGAGCGCGTCACCGCGTGCGTTCAGGATGTTCGACTGCAGTGAGTTGTTCTTCAGTTCGCGCGCCAAAGCCTGGACTTCGTCCAAAGGCTTGCCAGCTTCAGCCCCTCTGCCTGCCTCCGCCAACAATTTAGCGAAATCAGTGAGAGATTGAGCCATCTCAATGCTACGATCGCCAGCATCGCGCAGAAGCTTGAGTGCGTCCTGCATGGCATTCAGCGCCGCCCCGTAGCGGCCCTGGTGCGCGAATAACAAAGCCATGCTGTGAGACTGAGAAGCAGCGCCGCGATTGTCGCCGGCCTTTCTATAGAGGTCCAACGCCCGCATGAAGTCGGACATCGCTTCCTCGGCCTGCCCCAAGTTGTCGTACGTGCTGCCAAGGCTGTGCAGAGTTTCGGCTATGTCCGGCGCTACGTTCAGCTTCTCGCGCAGTTGGAGTGCCTGTTGCAGATACGTGAGAGCATCTTGATAGTTGGCACGGTTGAGATAAAGGGTTCCGATGTTGTTCAGGCACAAGGCCTGATTGCTTTCATCACCCGCATCCCGCTGGATCTGCAGCGAGTCCTTATACATGTTATGGGCTTGCTCGTACTGTCCTCGATCCATGTATAAATTGCCTAATTCAAGTAAGGTATCTCCCGATTCTTTCTCGGCCCCGATCTCGCGGTCGATTTGAAGACCTCGATTGAAGTTGGCCAAGGCCAAATTGGACTTGCCGGTCAGCGCCTGGACTTGAGCCATGCTGATGAGATCGGAAGCCATGGCGCGTTTCTGCCCTATCTTTGTATTAATATCCAAAGACTCCTGGAAACTGCGGAGGGCCTCATCCGGTTTGTTGAGCAGGCGATAGGTGACGCCCACGGCCAGCAAAATAAGTCCTCTCTGCTCCTGATTGTCCGTCTGAATTGCCAGGCTTAGGCCTTTGGTGAGCGGATCGAGCGCGGCTTGTGCGTTACCGCTCATCATTTCAATGGCACCCATTTGCCACAGGGCGCGAATGTCTTTGGGATTCGCCTGCAACATTTTAGTAAACACCGCACGTGCCTTGTCGTAGTCGGCCTCGTCTCGATAGAGGCTGCCCAAGCCATACTGCACGTCGGGATTATCAGGCAGGGTCTTGGAGAGGTTCTCGTAGGCCTGAATGGCCTTTTTGTCGTCGCGCACGATGCGTTCATGCGTGGCTTCAATCAGGTATTTCTCCGCCAAGGGAAGCTGTTGGCTCAGCTCTACTGCTTTGCGGGAGGCCTGTTCGGCGTCGCTGTCATAGCCCAGCGCAGAATGGGCATCGGCCAGTCGCGAGTAAGCCAGAGCAAATTCCGAATCTTCTTGGGCGGCGGCCCGCAGTGCCTTTAGGGCTTCAAGGTTCTTCCCCTGTCGCAGCAGTTCCACACCCTGGTTGTAGTCGCGTAATGCATCAACGGAGTTCGATGTCGGCTGGAAAGAACTAGCTTTTAGTTCCTTCAACACGTCAGCCGAAACAGAAAGGTTCTTGCGGATCGATTCACCCAGGCGATCAATGACACTAGGAATATCCTTTTGCGAGATACCCTCAAGCGTGAGTGGCACGCTGTGGACGTGTTTTAAGTCCTGAACAGTGGCATCGATGCGCAGTTGGTCGCCGAATTTGGCATATTGGCCAAATACCAGCGTGTCGGAGCCAGTGAACTCTGCGATCCGCCGTAGGGTCGCGGGATCGATAGAAGCATCGGGCGTAATTCGCAAATCGGACAAAACTTGGTGCACCCGATCCGGAGAGGCAGCGCGGACGCGGGCCGACTGCCCCACTTGCGTCTGCAGCATCTCGGAAAGGTAATTTCCCAGCCAGTTGAGCGACGCGTCGCCCGAGGCATTACGGAAAGGCAAGATGGCTAGAGATACCTCGGGACCCGCCAAGGCCTGCGTTGACGACGCTTCCGGGAATAATTTATTTCGCAGTAGCCATCCGCTGATGGCTAGAACAATCACCACCAGGCCGACGCTGATCCAGGTCCACGGAATACTCTGAGCCCATGGCTTGATACTGGGAAATTCCAGGGCACCCGCAGCCCGCTTGCCTTGCCAGCTTTCCAGAGCGGCGATGATCTCATTGGCAGTCTGGTATCGCGCTTTTGCATCGCGTTCCAGACACTTTCCGACCACACTGGTGAGCGTATGAGGTATTGCGGGATCGTGGTCCGACACCGGGGCAGCACGTTCCTGCGTACGCTTGATCAGACTGGCCAGCGCGCTGTCAGCCGTATAAGGCATCTTTCCGGTCAGGAGTTCGTAGAGGATGAGACCAGCGGCAAACAAGTCCGAGCGTTGATCCAGATCTTTCCCCAGCGCCTGCTCGGGCGACATGTACTCCATGGTTCCTACCAAGGCACCCGTCTGGGTCATGCCGGCGCCCTCGAGAGTGCGCGCCAGGCCGAAGTCCATGACCAGAACGCGACCCGACTTGTCCCGCATGATGTTCTGCGGTTTCAGATCGCGGTGGATCACGCCAACCGTATGCGCCGCCTCGAGCGCGCGACACACCTGCCGCATGATCTCCACTGCCTCCTCCGGAGGTAGCTTCTTCTTTTCATGGATCAGAGAGCGCAGGTCTTCGCCCTCGATAAATTCCATGGTGATGAACTTCAGGCCATCCGCTTCCGCCAGGTCGTAAATGCGGATAACGTTCCGATGCGTCACCTGACGCGCGAGAATCAGCTCCTGCTTGAAACGTTCGATAATGGCGGGACTGTTGGCCAGATCCGGGCGGATCACCTTGAGTGCCACGATCTGATTTACTTCACGGTCTTTAGCCTTGTAGACGGCTCCCATACCTCCCCGACCAAGGAGTTCAAGAATCTCATAGCGCAGGCCAAGAACGCTTTGTGGCCGCAGGAGGGGGTCGTCGCCGTCGGGCGACCCGACAGTCGTTTTTCGAGGCACTACCGCGATCGGAGCCGCCGCCGAATCGGAACCTAACCCGCTCAGGTCAATCAAGGTTGGCGAGTCGGACGGAGAGCTCGAGTCGGCCGAAGAACTTTCCCCAGGCGCTCGCACCGCCGCTGACCCACTTGCCAGATTGGGCTGGACATCCTGCTCCCGACGCGGTTCGGGTTTTGGCATGCTCTTACCTCGACCTGGAAGACGGGGGAAGCGGTCGCCAGAGGACAAGGACTGTGAAGCAAGCTACACGCTGCAACAGGCGGCCTGGGCGAGCTCGCAAGTTACCGCAGTATACATCGGTCGCACCACTGTGTCAGTGCCTTAGATAGCTGAGGTCTGCATACACGCCGATACAAATGAACAGGTTGGGATCGAGCTCCAAATCTCTAAGAAAACACAGAGGCTACGTCCGATTGGGGTAACTACCTGATCTGTCTAGGCGAAACGCCTGAAACAGGCGCTCCGAGATCGACCTCCCAAATTAGCAGGTTGAAAGTCGACTCACTTTCTGGCGGTACCTGCTTGAAGGTGACTCCGGTCGGCTCACTGCGGGTGAAGACAACTGCCTGCTTGTCCTCGAAAATGTTCTTCCAGCCCGGTTCCCGGCGCAGCGCCACGGCCAACGAGGTTCTCGGCGGCAACAGCGCAGATTGTATCTGATAGTTGTCGAACGTCTTTCGCCAACCAATTTCCGCGCGATAAGTATCCACAAATTCGTTCATGAAGGTATCGCCATACAAGTCAGCACGTCCGTCCACGTATACGCGGTATGTCGGATACAGCTTCCAGATGAAATAGCCACCCCAGTCGTAATAATTAAAGAAAGGGCCGGCGGGACGTTGCGCGTCGATGAAGGCGACTGCGGCTACCGGACAGTTTTGCGCCTCAGTGGCCGGCTGGCGCGATACGACCATGCTCACCCGCGCCACACAAAATGCAATCATACCTAGCACAAGCGCTGCGTTAAGCATCGCTTTCGAACGAGTGGGAACTTTTTCCGGAGTGTTCATCCACAGCACCCATTTCTGTGGGTTGAGCCACGCCTGCACATATTTCGCCAGCAGCGGCGCCGCCACTAATGCGAAGATGAAAATATGGCGACTGGAACGCATTCCTGCATAAGCTGTGGCGATCAGCAGGAGAACC
>Ga0209802_1000124_pt1 | contig 56322 bp, 55 predicted proteins | sample GraSoiAngelo_129_FD_185886 | JGI IMG/M metagenome (GOLD analysis project Ga0209802, IMG submission 185886) | Grasslands soil microbial communities from the Angelo Coastal Reserve, California, USA - 14_0927_12_40cm (SPAdes) (version 2) | ecosystem: Environmental > Terrestrial > Soil > Grasslands ...
GACTGATCGGGCGAGCGGACGATGACGGCAAGGGGCTGCTAGAGCCCGTCGGCCGCGGTGTAGGTGATGGGCTTCCGGCCGGTGCCAGCGCAGTCGGCGTCAGGACAGGCGGGGCCAGCGCGACACGGGGCGCCGGCGTAGTGGGCGCCCAGACCACGCGCGGCGGCGTGGTGACAACCTGGATGATGAGCCAGAAGGCCTCGGCTGGGTTGTGCGCCTGGAAGATCGCGGCCTGCAGCGCCGACCAGCCCGAAGTCCACTCCAGCTTGAAAGGCCCGACCTCGGTGTCTTCTGGCACCATCCGCACGGCCAGGAAGGCCGCCAGCAGGAGGCCCGAGATAAGGATCAGGCCGGCCGTTGGGCGGCGGCTCTTGGGCCGCGGCACGGCACGGAAGGGGAGGCGCATTTGCCAACACGTTATTGCGTTCTCGTTACGGACTCGGTTGCATCGGTGGCGTTCATGCCGCGACCTTGTGACGTCGGGGTAAAGTCTGGTCACGCTCCAGCCGGCTGAGGATGACCAGGCTAGCCAGCCAGCCGCATTCCGCCACCACGGTCGCGAGCGGCCACACGGGGGCCAGGTAGAGCGGCAGGTACAGGGCAACCAGCATGAATCGCTGCCACTCCGGAGGGTTGGTTCGTAGGACCAGCCAGCCGGCCAGCAGCAGCCCGCCCAGGTCGTAGAAATTGAGGTAGGGGCTGAGCAGCGCACTGGCCAGCAGCCCGGCCGCCATCGGGAGCCCGGGGCGGCCGCCCGCCGCCGAGACCACCACGATCACGAAGAGCCCGGCCACGGCCACCATGGCCGCCGCGCTGAGCAGCGGCCAGGGGAGCTGGTGCAGCAGCGAGACCTGGATGGGTCCAGGCGTGCCGGCCGCCAGGCTGAGCGAGTGCCGCACGTCACGGATTGCCTGCGTGCCAACCGCGAGCAGCGAGACGCCGGCGATCACCCCGGTGGCTCCCAGCCAGCTGAGGAAGATGCGCCAGTGACCGGCCGCCAGCAGCGCCAGGGGAACCAGGAACGCGATCTGCGGCTTCAGGCTCACCGCGGCCAGGACCAGCCCGGCCGTCCACGGCCGACCCCGGTCAGCGAGCCACCAGGCCGCGGCGACGGCGGCCACGATGACCAGGCTCACTTCGCCGAACAGAAAGCTGGTGAACACCGGCAGGGCGGCGGCGGCGGCCATGAGGTAGATCAGTCGGCGGGGTGGCCTCCCGGGGGCGGCGATGAACCACGCCGCTACTAACGCTGCGCCCAGCACGCCGGTCCAGAGCCAGGCGGCCAGCCGGTACGGCAACCAGCTCAGCGGGGACACGATCCAGGCCAGGAGCGGCGGATTGAGATAGGGGAGGTACCGCCCAACCGCCGCCGTGATCGCCGGGCGGAAGACCGATGGGTCGTACATCAGACCCCAGCCGTGGGCGCGCCCGATCCGAGCGGCGAGGTAATACACGTAGAAGTCGGGCTGCGGAAGTCGATAGGAAAACATTGGGGACACGGCGAGGTCCACCAGCAGTAAGGCCGCGGACCCGAACAGGGCAGCGACCGGAAGGAAGCGACCGATCGACCTCATCTCAGGCGGCCTCCCGCTGTCGGATGCTCCTCCGCGGAACGCGACCCACGAGAATCAAGGCAACTGCCGCCAGACACAGGTTGACCACCGTATCGACCAGGAAGCCGGCCGGGGTGGGCGCCACCGGGAACGCGTGCCCGAAGGCGAGCAGCAGCATCGTGTCGTAGGCGGCATGCACCGCAATCACTGGCCAGATCGCGTTCAGCCGCAAGCGGGCGCAGGCGAACAGCGCGCCGATCAGGACTGCTTCGAACATCTGGTACCAGACGCCCACCGGGTCGGTACCAGGAAGGAAGAAATTGTCCGCGTGGCTGAGCCCAAACAGGACGGAGGACAGCGCAATCGGCCAGAACAGCCCGAACGGCCGCAGCGCCTCGAGCACGACGCCCCGATAGATGACCTCTTCCATGGAGACGTCGATCAGCATGAAGCCGACCTGCAGGGCCAGGATCATGGCAGTCGTGGGCATGAACCCGTGGGCGGAGAGCCCGACCGCCGGCAGGACGAGCGTCAGCAGCAGCGGCACGAGCACCGGAGAAGCGCGCCACTCGGCTGGAGGCGTGAACCCGACGAGCCGCCACCAACCCAGCCGGCTCAGGATCACGGCTGCGAAAAGCGCTGGGACCACGACCAGCGCGAAGGGAAGGAGGTACTGCCACCAGCTGGCCGGGTTGATGGCCACCACGCCCCGGATCGCCGTCAGCGCACCCACCTGGATCGTGCAGATCGCCAGGGCAAAGCGGAGAGGCCCCCGACGAGGTGGCCTCAGGAGCGCGAGCCCAGCTGCTGTCACCAGCACGCCGATGGCGACCTTGAGCGGCCAATCGAGGCCGGGAAGGAAATACACGAGGGCTTTGGCCAACCTCGATGTGACGCGGCTGGAGCTGGAATCTTAGACACCCCAGCCTGCCCTTCCCACAAGGGGAGGGATTTTGGTGGGGAGACTTATTGGCGGGCTTTCGTTAGGGAGCGGCGTGCTCGGCTGGGACCGTCCCCAGCCGCCCGGCGTGGTAGTCGAGGAGGGCTTGCTGGATCTCGTCGCGGGTGTTCATCACGAACGGCCCGTACCAGGCCACCGGCTCGCGGATAGGCAGTCCGCCGATGATCAACACATCCAGGTTCGGGCTGCGGCTCTCCTGGTGGGCATCCGCCCGCACGCTGATGGCGTCACCAGCGCCGTAGACGGCCAGCTGCCCCGTACGGATGGTATGGCGCTGCGGCCCTACGGAACCCGAACCATTCAAGATGTAGGCCAGGGCGTTGAAGTCCCGTCGCCAGGGGAGCACCAGCTCCGCGCCCGGGGTGACGGTCGCGTGCACCATCGCCATGGGCGTGTGCGTGCTGCCCGGGCCTGGATGGCTTGCCACCTCGCCGGCAATCACGCGGACCAGGGCGCCGCCGTCGTGGGAGGCGAGCAGGGCCACCTTTCCGCCCCGGATGTCCTGATAGCGGGGCGCCGTCCACTTCATGCTGGCCGGCAGGTTGACCCACAACTGGAATCCGTGGAACAGCCCGCCGGAGGCGACCAGCTCTTCGGGTGGCTTCTCGATATGCAGGATGCCGGCGCCCGCCGTCATCCACTGCGTGTCGCCATTGGTGATCAGCCCGCCGCCCCCGTTGGAGTCGTGGTGCTGGAACGTGCCGTCGATCATGTAGGTGACCGTCTCGAACCCGCGGTGCGGGTGCCAGGCCGTACCCTTGGGCTCGCCGGGTGCATATTCCACCTCACCCATCTGGTCGAGATGGACGAAGGGATCGAGCAGGTCGAGGTCGACCCCGGCGAAAGCGCGCCGCACCGGAAAGCCTTCGCCTTCCAGGCCGCTGGGCGCCGTCGTGATGGATACTATCGGTCGCTGCAATTGGGTGGGGTCAGGGTCTGGGATGCGGGGCAGCGCCAGTGGATTGTCGACGGTTACGGCAGGCACTTCGGGCTCGTACCCTCAGTCAGGATTCATCAAACGTATCAACTGAGGTCAGCGAGCGCGAGAAACACGACAACCCAACCCGCGGCACCCTCCCCTGCCCCTGCCCACGCGGGAAATCCCGCGACCCTGACGACAGTGGCTCCGTGAACGGAGGGGACGATGGTTGGCTCATCCGGGAGGCCAGTGCATGGCGCGGCCACCCAGGACGTGGAGATGCAGGTGGTAGACACTCTGACCGGCCTGGGGACCCTGGTTGATGACCAGGCGGTAGCCGTCGCGGCTGATTCCGCGGTCGCGGGCGACCTGGTTGGCGAGGTCGATCATGCGGAGGAGCAGCGGCGCCTGCTCGGGCTTGAGATCCTTGATGGTGGGGATGTGGTCCTTGGGGATCACCAGGATATGCACCGGCGCCACCGGCCGGATGTCCTCGAAGGCCAGCACGTCGTCGCCCCGGTGGACTTCTTTGGCAGGCGCCTCCTTAGCCCAGATCTTGCAGAAGAGGCACTCCTCCGCCATCAGACTTGCAGGCCTTCGGCGTAGGGCGCGACTGGGCGGACCGTGGCCAGCGCGCCCAGCGCCTGCCCGCCTTCCGTGGCCAGCACCGTGATGTAGTTGTCACTCAGCCCGCGGATCCGACCCGGGAAGCGGCGGTCCCAGATGACCTCCAGGTCCTGTCCGATGAACCGGCGCTCATAGTCGCGGCGTTGCTGCTCGGCCTGCGCCTGCAGGCGATGACTGCGGTCCCGGCTCACCGGATCATCCACGGGCAGGCCGAGGCGGGGCGCGGCGGTCCCGGCGCGCGGCGAGTACCGGAAGACGTGCATGCCACTGAGACGAGCGTCGCGGGCGACTGCCTGGGTGTCAGCGAAGTCGTCGTCGGACTCATCGGGGAAGCCCACGATGACATCGGTGGTGATAGCCAGGTCGGGCACGCCCTGGCGAAGCGACGCCACCAGGTGCAGGTAGTCGCGGCGCCGGTAGAGGCGACCCATCCGCTTCAGCACCCGGTCGCTCCCGGACTGCAACGGGATATGCAGGTGGCGGCAGAAGCGCGGATGCTGGGCCAGGTTCACCAGCGCCGGCGTGAAGTCGTTGGCGTTGATGGAGCTGAGTCGGAGCCGGGCCGGCGCGATCCGGTCCAGCATGCGGGTCACCAGATCGGAGAAGGACTCCCGCCGGTCGCGGCCGTAGGACCCGAGGTCCACTCCGGTGAGGACGACCTCCCGGTATCCATCGGACACCGCCTGTTCGGCGCGGCCGATGATCGCCTCATCAGGCTCGCTGCGCGAGGCGCCCCGGGTTCGCCACACGATGCAATACGTGCACCGATGGTCGCAGCCATCCTGCACCTTGAGGAAGAAGCGCGAGCGCGCGTAGCCGCCGGCACCGGCCCCGGTGCCGGGCTGGAAGGTGGAGACCAGGTAGTCGAAAATTTCGTGCTTGCGGGCGTTCGGGAAGGCCACGTCGGCACTGGGCACGGCCGAGGCCCGCGGGTACGGGTTGTCGACATGGCAGCCGGTCAGCACGATGTGAGCCTGCGGATGCCGCCGGCGCAAACCGTGGACCAGGGTGCGCACCTTGCGGTCGGCTTGCGCGGTGACGGTGCAGCTGTTGATGACGCACACATCCGGGTGCGGGTGTTCCTCGGCCACCGTGAAGCCGGCGCGGCTGAGCCGGTCGCCAAGGTTCGCCATCTCGGCGAAGTTGACCTTGCAGCCGAGCGTGTGGATGGAGACGTTCATCGCGCGCTGAGGATAACAGCGGCCGCCACTGGCGCGAGGCGTGCTCGCAGGATACGCGGGCCGAGGCTGAATGGCTGTCCGCCGGCCTCCACCATGGCGGCCAGCTCGTCGCCGGTCCATCCGCCCTCTGGCCCCACTGCCAGCGCCACCGAGGCGTCCATCGGGTGAAGGCGTTGGGCCGCCAGCGGATCGAGGACAACGAGCGGGGTGCCGGCGATCCCGCGAAGGGCCTCGGGTAGCGACATCGGCGCGGTCACCTCCGGGATACGTCCCCGGTGGCTCTGTTCGGCCGCGGCTTCGACGACGGCCCGCCAGCGATCGCGACGGTCGGCGTGCGGACGGGCCACCGACCGCTCGGCCTGGACCGGGACGAACCGCGTCACGCCCACCTCGGTCCCGGCCTCCAGGACCGCATCGAAATCGGCGCTGGGCAGGACTGCCTGAAGCAGGACCAGCTCGTGCCCCAGCTCGGTCCGGTTGGGCCGGCTCTCGGAGAGCCGGGCGCGCACGGTTGAGCCCTCCACGCTGACCACGCTGAAGACGTGTTCCTGGCCGTCGGATACGGCGACGCCGGCCTCACCGGGCCTGACTCGTCGCACCCGGGCCAGATGGCGACCCTTGGGACCGTCGATGGTCAGCATCCCGTCTCGGATCTGGGCAGCCGACACGAGCAACCAGATCATTCGGTTGCGATGTTCGCAGAAATCCCGATGCCGGATGCCTCCGGCGCCCGCGTTGTACCTGCCAGCGATGCCTCCGGTCCCTGGCTCCCAGACCCTCCGCCGGGATATGTTCCGGTTGGCAGCCGCGGCCTTCCTGCTGGTGCCGGCGGCCGAGCTGGCGGCTGCCTACCTGGGGCCACGGATGCCGATCGACTATCGGGGGCTGTGGGTGACCACCGCGGTGGGGCTGATCGGGGCCGCGGCGACCTGGCTCCTGCCCTGGGAACGGATTGCCATTAGCCGCTACATGTGGGTGGTCGTGCCTGGCATCGGTGCCCTGACGCTGAGTCTGTTTCTGACCGGCGGCACGCAGTCGCCCGTGCTCATCGTGTTCCCGCTTCTGGTGGTCTTCATGGCCACCCTGCTCGAGCTCCGCTTCACCATCCTCGCCGGAGCTCTGGCCCTCATCGGGACCTCCTTGCCGCTCCTGGAGGGTTGGGACTGGGCCTATGCCCGAAAGCTGGTCATGCTGGTCGTGCTGCTGGCCCTATTCGCCTACATTCCGGATCGCCTTCGGCGCGCGCTCACCCGTGAAACTGAGCTGGCCGAGCACCGCCGCGACGAGCTCGAAAACAGTTATGTGGCCACCATCGGGGCCCTGGCGTCGGCGCTCGATGCCAAGGATCGCTACACGGAAGCCCACTCCCGCGAAACGGCGGCCCTGGCCCTGGCCGTCGGCCGTCGACTCGGGCTGGATGCGGACCGGCTGCGCTTTCTCGAGTATGCGGCTTACCTCCACGACATCGGCAAGATCGGGATGCCGGGGCACATCCTGAACAAGCCGGGGCCGTTGACCCCAGACGAGATGCAGATCATGAAGGAGCACCCGGTGATCGGCGAGCGCATTATCGCCTCGGTGCCATTCCTGGCCCCGGTCCGTCGGGTGGTGCGGGCGGAACACGAACGCTGGGACGGGACGGGCTACCCGGATGGGCTCAAGGGTGAGGAGATTCCCATCGAGGCCCGCATCATCCACGCCTGCGACGCCTACCACGCCATGGCCAGCGACCGTCCCTACCGCCAGGCTCTGACCCGGCCGGCCATCCTCAGTGAGCTGCGCAACAAGGCGGGCGAGCAGTTCGACCCGATGGTGGCCCGGACGCTGCTCGAGGTGCTGGCGTCTGAAGAAGTGGCGGTGACCGACCACGCCGGCGAGATGGCCGACGTAGCGCCCATCATCACCTGGACCGGGCCGCGTTCCTGGGCGCAGCATCTCGAGGCTATCGAGACCCTCAGCGCCCGGTTGGGACGGATCACGGCCGTGCCAGAAATCTGCCGGCTGATAGGTGAGACCGTCGTCACCCTGGTTCCCTACGACCAGTGCCGCATCAACCTGCTCGATGACGACGAGCGCACGTTGACCTGCATCTGGTTGGGATCGACCAACCGCGAAGAGTACGCTGGCGCCACGGCCGCCAATCTGGCGGTGCAAGTCGGCGAAGGGATCACCGGTTGGGTGGCGGAGACCAAGCGGGGCGCCGTCCTGGGGGACTCCGAACGCCACGCCAAAGCCCGGCACGTCGAGGGGACGCCTATCACCGATGAATCCATGCTGGCCGTGCCCATCGTCTTTGAGGAGCAACTGCTGGGTGTCCTGGTGGTGGTGATGATCGGATTGCACCAGTACACGCCCGACCACCTGCGCCTGCTGACCATCCTGGCCAACCAGGCGGCGGTCTCCATCGCCAATGCCAGGCTGATCCAGCGCCTGGCCAGCGCCGCTCGGGTCGATCCCCTCACCGGCGTCGGCAACCGCCGAGCCTTCGAGGACGCCCTTCGAAAGAAGCTGGCCGCGCCCGAGGGTAGCTTCGCCATCGCTATGTTCGATGTTGACCAGCTGAAGCAGACCAACGACGCCGGCGGGCACTCGGCCGGCGACGCCCTCCTGCGCCGGGTCGCCGCGGCGTTGACCGCGCAGGCTCGCCCGGGTGACGTCGCCGCGCGCTGGGGCGGGGACGAATTCCTGGCGTTGCTGAACGGCTGCACGCGCGGCGAGGCCGAGGTCTTTGGGACGCGAATCTTCGAGTCGCTCCAGATTCCGTCCGCGCTGGGTCCCGCCGCGTCGGTCTCGGTCGGCGTCGCGGAGTACCCCACGGACGGTACCACGCTCGACCAACTGCTGGACGCCGCGGACCGGTCGATGTACGGCGCTAAACGCCAGCGCGCTGCCTGACCTAGTTGAATGGAGGGGTGCACCCTGATTGGTGGCGCACCTGGTTCGGCCCGGTGTACCTGGATCTGTATGACCCGGTGCTGCAGGACCGAACCCCGGGCGAGGTCGACGCCATCGAGCGCCTGCTCGAGATCCGCCCACCGCTGAGGATCCTGGACCTGGCGTGCGGCCAGGGGCGGCACAGTATCGACCTTGCCAGGCGAGGCTACCAGGTGACGGGCCTCGACCATTCGCGGTATCTACTGGACGTCGCCGCGCAGCGAGCGGCAGCCGCCGGGGTGACCGTGCGCTGGGTCGAGGGCGACATGCGGCAGCCGTACGCCGTTCCGGGCGGCGTTGACGTGGTGGTCAACCTCTTCACAAGTTTCGGCTACTTCGCCGACGACGCCGATGACCTGATGGTGCTGCGCGCCGTCGCCGGCGTGCTGCGACCGGGCGGGCGCTTCCTCCTGGAGGTGCTCAACGGCGAGTGGATCATGCACACCTTCGCGGAGCGCGAATGGATCCCGTTCGGCGAGGCGACCGTGCTCGAACAGCGGCGGCTCGACCGAGATCGGCGTCGGATGGAGGTGGACCGGACGATCGTTCGCGACGGCCACGAAGAAAAGACCTCTCACATGCTGCGGTTGTACAGCGGGCGAGAGCTCGTCGTGTTGGCTAAGAGAGCTGGCTTTGACGTCGTCCAGCTCTACGGCGGCTGGGACGGGGAGCTGCTCACCGAAGACAGCCTGCGCGTAGTTGCGGTCGCCCACCTGCCCTGAGCTAGAGTTAGGTTGCGATGAAGCTCGTTCTCGAACTCCTGCTTTCCTGGATCCTGCATCCGGTGGCCTTCGTGCTCGCCCTGATCAACATTGCCGGGCGCACCGACCTCAACACCACCCAGAAAGTCCTCTGGGGGATTGTGTGTTTCTTCTGGGGGATCGGGCCGATGCTCTACATCCTGCTGGGCAACGGCGCCCTCTGGTAACCCGCTCCGAGATCGGCCACCTGTTCGCGCGGACCGAAACGAAGCTTCGGTCCTCCCCGTTGTACTGGTAGACGAGTCGGAAGGCTTACGCACCACCCGGCCGAGCCTCTGATGAGTCAGGTTCGGAACCCGATGCCAGAAACTGGACGCCACAGCCATCGCGGATCGTTATTGTTGAGTCGGCCATCAGTGATTCTGGCCGGGCTGACAACCCTCCTCGCAGGCATTGCCGCCGGTTGTGGCTATGGAACATCATCGACCTCAACGGCGCCGTCCGTATCGGCATCGCCCTGGCCGGCGGGCAAGCCGGCGGCGCGGCTAGGGGGTGTCTCTTTCTACGACCACGACCTTCAGATGGTCTTCATATTCGGCGGCGCGGCCCAGAGTGGTCCCGGAGCTGGGACCGCTCACGGCCGTTATCTATCCGACATGTGGGCCTGGGATGGCCTGGCCTGGAGGGCCGTCCCGCCGGCTCCAGCTGACCTGGTGCCGGCCGGGTTGGTGGGCGCGTTTACGGCCTATGACCCCGACCACAAGCGCATCCTGCTGTTGGGTGGCCAGGACCAGCCGCGCCAACCGTATCTCCACCAACTCTGGAGCTGGGCCGGTGGACGGTGGACCCGTCTCCCCGACGCCCCGCCCTCCGTGAACCTCCTCGGCGGCGCGATGGCCTACGATCCCGCCGGGCATGACCTGGTCGTCGTCACCATGCCATCGACTTTCGCCTGGGGCGGCGATCCCACCGGCGTCTTGATGGATACGTGGTTGTACGACGGCAGCAGGTGGCGCGTGGCCAACCCTGCCCACAAGGTGCCCTACTACCCAACGGCGATGGTCTTCGATTCGAGCAGCCGTCACGTCCTGCTCTCCCATCCGACCCGCGATGCGACGCAGGTCTGGAGCTGGGACGGACGCGACTGGACCGTTACCGCTGAGTCGATCTCGTCGAATGTCGCGCTGGTCGATGGCGGCGATCTCGGGATCCTGGCGATGGACCAAGGAAACCCGCTCTCCCGGCCTGGGCAGCCGCGGACGGTGTTCCGATTGCAGGGCGGCCACTGGAGTGCCGCCGGGCCCGTGACAGCTGGACCGGCGACCGTGACTGCTCCGACGTACGACCAGCATCGAACCGAGCTCGTGGCGTTCAGCGACATCTGGTCCGCGGACGGGAGCGGCCAGACGACGAGCGACGACACCTGGACCTGGACTCTTGCCGCCGGGTGGACAAAGCACACAGGGAGCACCGTCACGAAATTGCCTGTGCCCTGGCTTGCGCCGACGCAGTCCGCCGACTACGACGGGCACCTCAGTCCTGGAGACGTGCATGAGATTCCCGTATCGATCGCCCCGGGAGAGACCCTCGTCCTGCATTTCCGGTGGGGACATGCGGGAGACAAGTTGCAGTTCTGGCAGACCAAACAGGCGGGAACCACGACCCCGCAGCAGTGGGCCACGTTCCTGGACACGTCCTCAAACCACGACGACTCGATGTATCTGGGTCCCAGTGTGGACGGCATCAACGGGTTCGGCGTGGAAGTCGTTCCGGGAACGGATTACCTGGTGATCAGCGATGTCGAGTCGCCACCGAACGAGTGGTGGCACCTCACCATCGACCGCTACAAGGGCTAGGGCGCAGCTTGGGCAGGCACCCTCCCCTGCCCCTCCCTGGAGGGAGGGGACCCCAAATTGCGGCACGCTTCCCCACCGCTCCATGAAGGGAGGGACTTGAGAGAGCCCTGCTGGTGGGAGGAAAGAGAGCTATTTGGGCGGTGGCAGGGGCGCTCGGGTGAAGTCGAAGCAGTCGGTCATGCCATCGGTCGATGTGGTGCGCTTGTTCAACGACGGCAAGCCGAATGTGGTCTCACAGAATTTGACCAGGCTCACGTGCGAGTGCAGCGTCTTGGAGATGAATCCCGGTTTCGCGTAGGGACTGAGCACCAGGCAGCCGACCCGCGAGCCGTACCGGTACTGCGTCATGTCGGCCGAGTAGGAGGGCACGGCATCCTTGACTCGCTCGACCAGGGGCGACGTCACGTGGTCCCACCACCCGCCCCAATCGTCCCAGGTGATGAAGATCGCCACCTGCGGCCAGAGCCCGCCTTTGACAATGGCGTTCACCTGGTCTACGGTCCACTGCATGCCGTAGGTCACGTTCCCGATGTTTGGATCGGGGGGATCTCTCGGGTCCCGAGGGTGCTCGCTCTGGGTCTGGTCCGCATACACCCATGAGACGTCGGCCAACTTGCCGGCCGCTGCATCCTTGGCGAACTGTTGCCAGGCCAGCTTCTTGCCATTCAGCCCCTTGATGAAGTCGAAGGCGTAGCCGTTGTAGTTGCGCCAGGTGCGGCCAGCCTTTTGCAATTGGTCCGGCAGCGAGGTCATGGCAAACTTGACCGTCTTCGGCAGCCGATAATGCGACGGGTTGTCGACAATCGGGGAATCGGCCGCGATCAGCATTAGGTGATTGGGGGTTGACGGTCCGGCGACGTCGGTGAAGTAGTTGTCGCACAGCGTGTACTGGCGGGCATATCCCCAATAGGCGGGAATGTCCGTCTCGATGTACTGCTGGCGGACGGCGTTCGTGTCTCGGACCAGCCATCCCTCGTGGGTGTGGTCCGGATCCGTTGGGGGCGGGTTCGGGCTCTGAGGGAGGCTGACCCCATTCGCCCCCGGAAATCGGCCGAAGTAGTTGTCGAAGGCGTGGTTCTCTTTCACGATGATGACCACGTGCTTGATTGGTGACCCACCTTTGGGCGAGGGCTTGGGCGGCGCGGGCTTCCGCTTGGGGGACGGGGAGCGGCGACGGGCCGCGGCTTTTGGGCTCACCTAGCTGGAGAAGAAGGCGCCGGCGATGGGCAGCGCTAGACCCAGGAAGGTAGTCGCCAGGTTCTTGACCAAATCGGACAATTCGTGCGGGTGAACCAGCAGCGTCGCGATGGCGGCCAGCCCCAGCGCCACGTAGACGATCGCGTAGACGGCGCCCAGAGCCGGACGCAATTCATCGCGCACCGACGGGACCGCTCCCAGCGAACTCAGGTTTCGCACCAGGATCGTTTGATTCGGAATGGGGGAAGGCTTGACCCCGAACGCGACGGCCACGACGCCGCCCACGAATGCTCCGATCGCGGTGGCGAATCCCAGGAAGGGCTCGTCATAACGAGGCGGAGTCCCCGATGGTGCCGACCACACCTGAATTACACCCAGAGTGAAGATCACGGCGAAGGCCACGATGGCCGCGGCGGCAATGGCGGCCGACAGCCACTCGATCACCGGCTTCGGGACTGCGTTGGTCATCGGCGGATGGTAGCATCCGAGGGCGGTCCGTAACACACAATTGCGAACTCAACTGTTGTCACGGAGCGTCATCTTGGCGTCGCATGACCCATGGTAGGCTCGTGCCATGGCTTGGACACTCGCTGACATCACTGCTCGCCTTCAAGGCAGAATTTTGTATTTCGGCGATCCCAGCCGGAGCTGGTCCCTCGCCCAATTCGACGCGGCCTTCGTGCAGGTCAAGACGTGGGGATTCGACGGCGTCGCCCCGAAACTGTCGGATGGGCAGGGTACCGACTATGCAACGGACGCGGACTTGCGCGCGATTATCGCCAAGGCTAAGGTGCATGGACTCACCTGCTGGCCCTGGGTGGGTGTGAGTAAGGGCACGCCCCAACGGTGGGCGGACATCTGCTCCGAGATGGCGCATGCCACCGGGCTGGCATTCATCGACGTCGAAGCCCCGGCGGACTTTCACGCGTTCATGGCCGAGTATCGGGCGAAAACACCAGAAAACTTCCCCGTACTTTGTACCTGCGGGGGGAATCCGGTGACGTGGTCGACGGGTTGGCCTGGGCAAACGGCCGTCCAGGAGGGCGTGGTGTTCTCCCCGCAATGGTATGGGGCCTCGTGGAAGTCGGGCTACTGTTCAGGACTTCCGCCCGACCAGTGCATCAACAAGGCCGATGCGGAGTGGATCCGGGTCGCCGGTCCCAGCGTGATCCTGGTGCCTTCGCTGAACTTTGACGGTCTGTCGGCCGCCGAGGTGACGGCATTTGCGAGTTATGCCGCGCGCTGGAAGTCGCCCGTCCTGTGGTGGCATTACGGGGTGATGACCAACGCTTACGCGGCCGCCATCATGGCGGCCCCTGTGGGATTTCCGGTCTCGTCAGCCCCGGACCCCTGCGCCGACGTCAAAGCCCAGCTAGCCCAGACTCAGACCCAGCTGGCGGACGCGCTCGACCGCCTGAGACAGATTGGCGCGCTGGCCCAGGGCGCCGTAAAGTAACGCTGCGTGCTATTCGAATTGAATAGCGAGGGGTTTGGTTGACACCTAAACTCGGGCCCGCCTATACTTCAGCCCAGCATGGACCTGGCGGGTCAGAGGGGGTGCATCAATGTCGGAGATCAAAGTCCGCGAGAACGAGACCTTCGAGAGCGCCCTTCGCCGCTTCAATAAGAAGATCAAACAGAACGGCGTCCTGACCGAGGTTCGTCGCCGCGAGCACTACGAGAAGCCTAGCGTCAAGCGGAAGAAGAAGATCGCTGCGGCGCGCAAGCGCCGGGCTCGCTCGGCCTGAGACAAGCACAGCCCCCACGCGGGCCCGACCGCGCCGGTCCGCGTGCATTCGGGCGTAGACAGGGGACAAGATGAGACGCCAGACCGCGTCGACCGTCGACGACCTCCGTCGCCACGTGCGGAAGCTCATGCGGGAGCGTGGGTCGGCGGTGATCGGCTCACCGCCCCGCTGGCCCCCCTATGTCCGGTCGACCGCGCTTACGCTGGCCATCGCCCTGGCGACGGCCCTGGTGGTAGCCCAGACGTTCCTGCCCAACCGTCTCAGCCTCAAGGCCGGCGATGTGGCCCAGCAGAACGTGACGGCCCCCCGTTCCACTCGGTACGAGAGTGTGCTTCAGACCCAGGCCGCCCGCGATGTCGCGGCCAAACAGGTCGCGGACCAGTTCGACGCGAGCGTCACTACCCAGCAGCGGGACGCCCTCGACACGCTCGCCCGGGATGTGGCCCAGCTGCGCCTCTCCAACGCGTCGCTGGGTGACCGGAGCCTCCAGCTCAGCCTGCTCGAGCCAAAGCTCAATGACGCCCAGCGCCAGTACCTGCTCCAGACTGACGACGCTACCGTGGCGGCGATTTTCAAGAACGCCAGCGACCTGCTCCTGGAACTGGAGGGCAACGGGATCAAGCCGGACTCCCTACTGACCGTGCAAGACCTCGCCGTGAGCCGCGCCAGCGCGCTGCACCTGGAGAAGACGGCCGCGCAGGTGGTGGGGATCCTCACCCGGGACTATCTCCACGTCAACTACCTGCCCACGGAAACCACGTTGAAGCGGCAACGAGCCAGCGACGCTGTCCCGCCGGTGTTCGTCACCGTAGCCAAAGGGCAGACGATCATCCGCTACGGAGACCAGGTGACGCCGTTCCAGCTGGAAGAAGCCCAGCAGGTCGGCCTTACGGCGCCGCAGGCCGATTGGTTGCGCATCCTGGCCACCTTCCTCCTGGTGATCATCCTGTTCGCGGTGGCGCTCGGCTACATGATGCAGTTCCGGCGGGCCACGCTCCACTCCACGCGCCAGCTCCTGTTGCTGGGGTCGTTGGTGCTCGGGATCGTGCTGATCGCCAAAGCGATCGTCCCCCTGGACCCGCGCGCCCAGTACATCGTGCCCATGGCAGCGGTGCCGATGCTGGTGTCGGCGTTGCTCGACACCGGCCTGGGAATCATCGTGGCGCTGGCCGTCGGCTTGCTCACGGGCATCATCGCGGACAACGTTACCGAGCTGACCCTGATCGGCTTCCTGGGCGGGTCGCTGGGGGCCATCGTTGTCCACCGCCTGGAATCGCTCGGCCGCTGGTTCCAGGCCGGCGTGCTGGTGGCCGGCGTGAACTTTGTCACGCTGATCGCGCTGGGGCTCATTGAGCGGCACGGGACAGTGGACGAGCTGCTCGGCCAGGGGGCATTTGCGGTCATGGGCGGCTTGCTCGCAGCCGTCATCGCGGCCGGCCTGGTCACGTTCCTCAGTGAAGTGTTCGGCATCACGACCCCGATGAAGCTGCTGGAGCTGATGACTCCCAACAACCCGCTGCTGCGCCGGCTGATGGTCAGCGCTCCCGGCACGTACAACCACTCCATCGTGGCCGCCAACCTGGCCGAAGCTGCGGCCGAAGCCGTGGGGGCAAATCCTTTGCTGGCCCGGGTCGGCTGCTACTTCCACGACATCGGCAAGGTGCGACGGCCGCACTTCTTCGTGGAGAATCAGGCGGAGATGGGCAACATCCACGAGAATCTCTCGCCCATGACGAGCTCCGACATCCTGAATGCGCATGTGACCGACGGGATCGAGCTGCTGGACCAGTACAAGTTCCCCCAGTCGGTGCGGGAGATCGTGCAGCAGCACCAGGGCACCACGGTGAAGAAATACTTCTACCGCGAGGCCCTCAAGCAAGGGCTCGAAGTGCGCGAGGAAGACTTCCGGTATCCGGGGCCGCGGCCGCGATCCAAGGAGGCGGCCATCGTCATGATGGCCGATTCGATCGAGGCCTCCACCCGGACGCTCAAGGACCGGAGTCCGGAGGGCATCCGCGCCCACGTCCACCGCATCATCCAGGGGTTCGTTCGCGACGGCCAGCTGGATGACTGCGAGCTGTCGTTCCGGGACATCAGCCTGATGGAAGAGGCGTTCTCCAACATGGTGGTCAGCATCTATCACGCCCGCATTGACTACCCGGCGGCGGCCACGGAAGCCCAACCAGGCGCGGTGATCGCGGTGGACACCACCGGTGGCGGCCACGACGGGACCCTCGACGACGCCGAGGAGAAGACGATCCCCCTGCCCACCACCCGTACCCGCGCCTAGTCCCTCCCCGATGCCAGACGATCGGACGCGCCGATTCGCGGACCGCAGCGCCTGGGAAGAGTGGCTGGCCGCCAATCACGCAACCCGAGACGGGATCTGGCTGAAACTCGCGCGGAAGGACGCCGGAATCAAGACTGTCTCCCACGACGCCGCCCTCGAGGTCGCCCTCTCATATGGCTGGATCGACGCGAAGGGGAGAAAGTTCGACGAGCGCTACTGGCTGCTGCGCTTTACGCCGCGCCGGCGCCAGAGTAAGTGGTCGAAGATCAATCGCGACAAGGCCGTCGAGCTGATCAAGGGCGGCAAGATGAAGCCTGCCGGTCTGCTGGAGGTCGAACGCGCCAAAGCCGACGGTCGGTGGGCGGCCGCCTACCCAGGGTCGCGCGCCGCGACCGTTCCGGACGACTTGCAGCGGGAGCTGGACAAGAATGAGCGTGCTCGGAAGTTCTTCGCCACGCTCAGCAGCCAGAACCGATACGCGATCCTGTACCGGATCCATGAGGCGAAGAAACCCGAGACGCGAAGCCGACGCATCGAGAAATTCGTCGCCATGCTCAACGATCAGCAGAAAATCTATCCGTAGGCTTTCTGACGGTGACTGAGGCCTGGATGCGCGTTCGCCGGATGCTCCTGGGCGCCTTCGGGGGTCTCTACCACGACCTGATCGGCAGCCGCTCACCGCTGGGAGCGGCGGCCGTCATCCTTGACGCGGACGACCGCGTTTTCCTCGTGCAGCACAGCTACGGGCGACGGAACTGGGAATTACCCGGCGGGGGACGCAAGGCAAACGAGTCTATGGAGCAGACCGTCCATCGCGAGCTCCGCGAAGAGACTGGCGTCGAGGTGGTCATCGAGCGGCTGAGTGGCGTCTACTACCAACCGCATATCGACCACCATCACTTCGTGTTCCTGTGTCACGTCACGCCAGGATCTCAGGCGAGCGCGAACTCGCCGGAAATCCTCACGTGTGGGTACTGGCCTATTACCGCCCTGCCTCGGCCGATCAGCGACTTCACTCTCCTGCGCATTGACGACGCGAGAGTCGGTCGTCCATTCACCTCAATCGCTGTCGTTGGGCGCCGGCAGTGGATTGATGATCCGGCAGCATGGTTGCGGGAACGCCGTGACCGCGGGTGACCGGGAATCTCACTCGGGCGGCGCCGTTCCCCTAGCATTTGGAGCGTGATCGTGCAAATGAGCCGGTGGGGACCTGCCGGGCTTGCCACCGGGGTTGATCTCGAGAGGCTCAAGCGGACGTTAGAGGCCGGAGCCAGGCTGATGAAAGTCCAGGCCGAAGCCACCGTTGTGCTGACGCTGACCAGCGACGCCCACATCAAGGAATACAACCGGCGCTACCGTGGCCTGGATGAACCGACCGACGTGCTTGCCTTCGCGGCCCAGGAGAAGCCAACAGATCAGCGCTTCGTTCCGCCTCCCGGCACCGAGCAGTGGCTGGGGGACATCGTGATCTCGCTGCAGCGGGCACGCGTCCAGGCCAAAGCGGCTCAGCATGACCTGGAGGCTGAGCTGCGCCTGCTTGCCATTCACGGATTCCTGCACCTGCTCGGGTTCGACCATGCCGAGCCCAAAGAGGAACGTGCCATGACCGCCTTGACCACCCGCATCCTGGACGCCGCGTGAAGAATCCGCATCAGGACCAGTTCGAAGCCCAGCCCATCGGCAGTCCGGAGCGGGCGCGTACAGCCGACATCTGGCGGACGTTGTACAGCTTTCGCCATGCCGGCCGAGGGCTGGTATGGGCCCTGTCTTCGCAGGCCAACCTGCGCGTCCACCTGGTGGCCGGCGTGCTGGTGCTGGTTGCCGCATTGATATTCCGGTTCAGTGCCATCGAGTTTGCGCTCCTCTTCGTCTGCATCTCCATCGTGGTGGCGGCGGAGCTGGTCAACACGGCGCTGGAGGTGCTGATCGACTACGCATGGCCGGAGCGCGCGCCGATGGTCGGTCGGGCCAAAGACGTGGCGGCGGCGGCCGTCCTGCTGGCCGCCGTTGGGACCGCCGTGGTTGGCGTATTGCTATTCGGGCGACACCTAGTCGGCTGACCGAGGGGCGAACCCTGCCGGCTGCCCGGCCTGACCATGGCCGCAACGTGCACTGTTACGGCCTCGTTACGTCCCCCCATCGGGCAGGAACAGTAACCCGTGGGTAAACAGATGCCTGATTGACTGCTGGTGGAGTCTTCCGAGACCAAAGGAGGTTGAGACGTGATGCGCTGGCTGATGCTGCTCAGCTCGATCGTTGCCGTGCTCCTGACCGTGGGCGCGGGTACTCGCTGGCACTAGTCCGAGGGCAAGAGTCGGCTGGGCGGAGGTGTGGTCCAGCCGACTCCGCATTTTCAGCCCTTCGCAATCTGGCCGGGCGGCCGGCGTTGCAGTACGAGGGAACCGCTATGGGCTTTAGGGATTTCAATGTCAGCACCCGGCGGGTTCTGATCGGCATCTGGGTGGGAGGTGCGGTCTCCGTCGCCGGGCTGGTTGGCGTCCAGGTCTTAGGGGGCGATGCGGTCGAGCTCGGACTGCCCGTATTCGCCTTCATCGCCTTTACAACCCTCGCTGAGCTGTTCCCGGTGACCTTCGAGGGGCGCTATGAGATCACGGTGTCCACGGTATTCCTGGTCGCAGCGATCCTGGTGTTCCGGCATGAACCCGAGCTGATTGGACTGATCGCGGCGGTCGCAGCGCTCGGCTCCAACTTGATCGCGAGAAAACCGTGGTACAAGGTGGCAACCAATATCTCGCTCGCCGTCACCACGGTGGCCCTCGCATGGGTTGCCTTCAGCCTGGTCGGTGACCATGACCTGGCGCACCTCGCCGGCGGCGGGGCGGCGATGCTCATTGTCTACTTCCTGGCCGACACGTTCCCCATGACCCTCCTGCTCACCGTCCTTGAGGAGCGACGGTTCACCGTCACGTACATCAACAACTACCGCGGGGTCGTGGTGGAGATGATGGCCATGGAGTTCTTCGGACTCCTCTTCTGGATCATCTGGTCCGTCTCGCCCTGGCTGACTGCGCTCTTCGCGCTTCCAGTGGTCATCCTGCGACAGGCCTACTTCCAGGTCGAGCGCCTTCGAAGCGAGAGCATCACTGCGCTGGGCGCGATCGCCGACTTGATCGAGGACCGCGATACGTATACCCACAACCACACTGAGTCGGTGTCGAACTACGCCCGGCGCGTGGCCGAGCGGCTCGACATGAGGGCCGACGACGTAGAGCGAGTCGCAGTGGCCGGTCGGGTTCACGACCTCGGCAAGATTGCGATCAGCGACGCGATTCTTTTGAAGCCCGGCAAGCTGACCCCGGAGGAGATGAAGAAGATGCAGGAGCATTGCTCTGTGGGCTACGAGGTCCTCGCCCGGTTCAGCAGCCTGACGCCCATTGCCGAGCTGATCCTGGCGCATCACGAACGCTACGACGGGCAGGGGTATCCGCGCGGCCTGCGGGCGAATGAGCTCCCGAAGGGAGCCGCCATCATCGCTGTGGCAGACGCCTATGACGCCATGACCACCGACCGGCCCTATCGCGAGGCCATGCCGGCGGACCGCGCCCTCGACATTATCCGCCAGGGCCTCGGCACGCAGTGGCACCCGGTTGTGGGGGCGACCTTCATCCAGATGATCCTCGAGGACCAGGCGCGCCTGCAGTCGGAGAAAATCGTCGAGATCCGCCACGATGTCGCTTCTTAGCGCCATTCCGGTGGGCGTCCTGGCCGGCTTCTTGCTGGGCGGGCGCCTGTCCCACCTGGAGCGGCTGCGCCTGCGCTGGTGGGCCCTCATCGTGAGCGCTCTCGCCATCCAGGTCGTTGTCTTTACTGCCGTTGCGCCCGTGCCCAGCGGGGCAATCCCCTCCCTCTACCTGCTGTCAAACGGCCTGGCCTGCGCCTGGCTCGTGCGCAACATCCGGGCGGCCGGGGTTCCCTGCATCAGCCTCGGATCGCTAAGCAACCTGGCGGCCATCGCCCTCAACGGCGGTCGCATGCCGGTCGATCAGACCTTACTGACCCGGAGCCGGGGAGCGGCATTTGCCCTGGGGGTCGCCCAGGGGCGGACCCAGACCAACTCCGTGATCACGGACGCACACACCCGGCTGGTCTGGCTAACTGACCGGTTCCTCCTGCCGCCGCCCTTCCCGTTTCCCGTTGTGTTCAGCGCGGGCGACGTTTTGATCGCGATCGGGGTGGCCTGGCTGATCGCGGCCGGGATGCGTCGCCGGGAGCTGGCGCCGCAAGCGTCCACCCTCTCCTCGGCCGCCTAATCGGCTAGCCGCGACGAAATTCCCCGCGTCGGAGTTCGTTATGGAGGGCTGCCGGCTCACATCGCGGTTGTCGAGGACGACGACGCCACTCGCAACCTGATGGTCGCGCTGGTGGCTGGAGCCGGGTACGCTGTGGACTCGGCCGCCAGCGGTGAAGCCGGCGTGGCGGTGGTCGAACGGGAGCGCCCCGATATCGTGCTGTTGGACCTGCTCATGCCAGGCGTGACCGGCTTCGATGTGTGTCAGCGGATCCGGTCAGGGCCGGCTGGCCACACGACCCAGATTGTGATCATGAGTGGCGTGGACGGCGTCGACGAGAAGGTCAAGGCGCTCGAGATGGGCGCGGACGATTTCCTGGTCAAGCCAGTGGCCCCCCCGGAGCTGGTGGCGCGGATCAAGGCCATGCTGAGTCGGGCCGAAGTGCTTCGCCAGCAGGGGGCCCGCACCAACGGCCGGCTGGTTGCGGTCGCCGGGGCCAAGGGCGGGATTGGGACCAGCAGGGTGGCGGTCAACCTGGCCGCGGCGCAGGGCATGCGGCAGGCCGACTCCTCGGCGCTGGCCGACCTGGCCGTTCCGGTGGGCACCCTGGGAATCATGCTGGGCCGCCGGTCCCCGAAACGTGGGTGTGGCGCGAGTTCGTCCAGGATGGGGCCACCGGTGCTCACCGCCTGTCGAGCTATCTGCTGCGCTCGCCCAACCTCCCGCTAAAACTGCTCCCGGGAGTCCGCCCCGGATCCCCGTTTCGGGACGTGAAGGTGGACGCCGTCAACGCCTTCGCTACCGCTCTTCGCGCGCTGGCCGACCAGGTGTTCCTGGACCTGGGAAACCAGCCCTCACCGTTTGTCCCCCCAATCCTGCGCCAGGCCGATGTCATCCTCGTCGTAGTCGAACCGGAGGTCATGTGCGTGGAGCTGTCCGTCCACCTGCTGGAGCGAATGCAGAAAGGCGGCATTCTGACCGACCGGATCGTGATCTCGAACCCGCATGGGAGCCTACAGCTGAGCCGGGCCGAGGTCGAAACGGCCCTGCAGGTCCCCATGATCGCGGCCATCCCGTACCAGCTGGACGAGTTCTCGGCTGCCAGCAAGCGGCGAGCGCCGCTCGTTCTGCAGCAGGCGCAGAGCGTCGCCGCGAGCCAGTTTCAGGAGCTGCTCCAGGCGGTCGCGAAAGTCTAAGAGTCCGGGTACCCGAGACCCCCTCCCACGCCCCTCCCCGCAGGGGGGAGGGAGAAGCGGAAGAGGCTACCATCCCTGCCCCTCCCCGCAAGGGGGAGAGAGATCAACTCTCCTGGCGGTTAATCTACGCAGCGTGTTCAGGCGGAAACCAGCGCAACCCAGGGGCGATCGGTGGCTGATCATCGGGCTCGGGAACCCGGGCGAAGATTATGAGGAGTCCAGGCACAATGTGGGCTTTCGGGTGGTGGACGAACTCGCCCGCCGCCATAACGGCAAGGTCCGGGGCCACGCCGCGAAATCGCTGACGGGCGCAGTACGCGACGGTGGCCGGGAGCTGATCCTGGCCAAGCCGCAGACGATGATGAATCTCTCCGGGTCGGCAGCTAAGGCGCTCCGGACCAAATACGCCGTTCCACTGGAGCGTACCTTCATCGTCCACGACGACATGGATCTCCCGTTCGGCAGGCTGCGCATCCGCAAAGAGGGCAGTTCCGCCGGGCATCACGGCGTCGACTCGCTGATCGACGCCTTTGGCACGAAGGCGTTCGTCCGCTTTCGGGTGGGCGTGGGCCGCCCGGCAGGGGACGGAATCGAGTATGTGCTCGGTCCCTTTACTGGGCGAGAGCGCGAGGCATTGCCGGAACTCGTCGCCCGCGCCGCCGATGCCATCACCGCCGCGTTAGAGCGGGGCGTCGATCGGGCGATGACCGAGTTCAACAAGGGATAGGGATAGGGGACTAGCTGGGCTTGAGCCTGCGAATCTCGCTCGTCACAGCGGTCACCACCGCTTTGACGTCGCCGATGACGGCATAGTCCGCCTGGGCCACGATCGGTGCTTCCTTGTCGGTGTTGATCGCAAGGATGTGCTTCGCCGCGCGGCAGCCGACCATATGCTGGATCGCCCCGCTGATCCCGCACGCGATATAGAGGTCTGGCGCGATCCGCATCCCGGTCTGGCCGACCTGGTCGGCGTGCGGGCGCCAGCCCAGGCTGGTCACCGCGCGGGAGCAGCCGACCGCCCCACCCAGGAGGCTGGCCAACTCTTCGAGCGCCTGGAAGCCTTCGGCGCTCCCCACCCCACGACCGCCGCCGACCACCACCCGGGCCTGAGCCAGCGAGACCTTCCCGGTATCGGCTTCCACCTGCGGGACGACCGTCACCCGGAAGTCCTTGTCCTCGAGGGACGGGCGTTTGGTCTCCACTTCGATGTCTGTTGCCGTTGCATCTGCCTCGACGGTCACGGCATGCGGCGCCACGGTCAGGAGCTTCACGGCGCCCTTGAGCCGCGCCTCCTCGAGCAGGCTGCCGCCCCATCGCTGGCGCGTGACGAGGAACGGGTTGCCGGGTATCACCTCGGTGCAGTTCGCGGCCAGCGGCAGTCTCAGCCGCGCGGCGACGTGCGCCATGACCTCAGCTCCACGGTCACTCCCGGTCCCGATCACGACCGCCGGATGGGCCGCCTCTACCAGTTGGACCATGGTGTGCGCCCACGCCGCTGGGGCATATGCGCTCAGCCGCTCGTCGTCCGCTACATGCACGACGCTCACCCCATAGGACGCGAGGATCCCTGAAGCCGAGGCCCCACTCCCGCCGATCACCAGCGCCTCGAGCGGCACTCCCATTCGCTGGGCGAGACGCCTGGCCATCGTGAGGAGCTCGAGCGAGAGGCTCGTCGGGGCGCCGCCGACGTGCTCGATGAAGCCCAGCACCATGGTCAGAGCAACCTCAGGCGACGGAACAGCTCGACCACCTGCGGCCCGACGTCACCGTTCTGGCCCAGCATCTCGACGGTGTGGGCGGCCTGCACCGGCAGCGAGAGGCGCACCTTCTCCAATCCGCCGTCCACCCACTGCGGCCGGCTTCGCTCGATCTCTTTCTTCTTGGCCTTCAGTCGGCCGGGCAGGGACGGATAGCGGGGCAGATTGATTCCCTCCTTCACGGTGAGCACGGCCGGCACCGTGACTTCACTGGTCTCCCATCCCGACTCGGTCTGGCGCCTGACGGCGGCCTTTCCCTCCCGGATCTCGAGTGCCTTGATTCCGGTGACGCACGGAAGGTCGAGCGCCGCGGCGACCCGAACGCCGACCTGGTAGCCGGCGCTGTCCGCCGACTCGTTGCCGAAAAGCAGGAGGTCGTAGTCGCGGCCCGCGGCCCGGTCCCTCTCGATCGCCGCGACGATCGCGTCCGTGGTCGCCACCGGGTCCCATTCCCGGCCGTCGGTCTCGAGGAGGACGGCGCGGTCCATGCCGAGCGCCATCGCGTCGCGCAGCTGTTCGGTCGCGACCTCTGGCCCCAATGTCAGCACCGTGCTGCTTCCGCCGTGCTTCTCGATCAACCGGACGGCCTCCTCGACCGCACACTCTTCGTGGGGGCTGATCGTGAAGCCGAGGTAGCGCGTATCGATGTTCTGGCCGTCCGGCGTGAGCGCGATGTGCCCGCCGGTGGCGGGGACGCGCTTGATGCAGACGAGGACGTTCACGGGATCAGGATTTCACCCGCGTGTTCTCGGGATCGAAGATCGGCGTCGGGCCGACGACCGCGACAGTGGCGGCGTACTGCTCGCCGAAATACTCGACACAGAATTTAGTGCCAACCTTGGCGTGCTCGGGCGGTAGATAGCTCATCAGGATCGTCTTGCCGACCGACGGACCCGATCCCGCGCTGGTGATGTAGGACCGGCGGCCGTGCCGGTCCACGAGCGGCCTGCCGTTCGGCGTCATGATCGGCTCGCGCCCTTGCGGGTATCGCTTGAATCCCGACTTCGAGATGTTGTCGTCGATCGTCAGGGTGCAGAGGGTGATCGCGGCCGGCTCCGCCCGCTGCTTGAGATACGCCTCCTTTCCGACGAAGTCCTCCTTCTTGACCTGCGGCCGGGCCAGCCCGCACTCGACCAGGTTGAACTCCTGCTCCAGTTCGTTGCCGTAGGCCCGATAGCACTTCTCGAGCCGGCCGGTCGTGGCGTAGACGCCAATCCCGACCGGGGCAACGCCGTGCCGCTGGCCGGCGTCCCAGAGCTGGTCCCAGACCCGGGCGCCCTCCTCGAAGGGCACGTAAATCTCCCAGCCGAGCTCGCCCACGTAGGAGATGCGCGAGGCAATGACGCGCACCGGACCAATGGCGATCGCCCGGCATGTCCCGAACGGGAATCCGGCGTTCGACATGTCGGCGCTGGTCACGGACTGGACCAGGTCCCGCGCCCGCGGGCCCCAGACGCCGAGCGTCGCCCAGCTCGACGTGAGGTCGCTCAACTGGGCGGAGCCGTCCTCGGGCAGGTGATCGGTGAACCATTTCTTGTCGCGCATCCCGTCCATCCCGCCGGTCACGACCCGGAAGTGGTGCTCACCGAGGCGCATGACCGTCAGATCGGCCTTGATCCCACCGGCCGGGTTGAGCAGCGAGGTATAGACGACGCGCCCGGCAGGCACGTTCATCTGGACGACGCACATCTTCTGCATGTAGCCAAGCGCGCCGGGACCGGTCACGTCGAAGACGGCGAAGGCAGAGAGGTCGACCATGCCGACCCGGTCCCGCATCGCTAGGTGCTCGGCGTTGATGATCGGCGACCACCAGCGCGCCTCCCACTCGTAGCGGCGGGGCATCACCCGGTCGCCGTACTCCTTGAGCAGCGTCCTGTTCGACTCGTACCAGTTCGGGCGTTCCCAGCCGGCAGTCTCGAAGAAGACCGCACCCAGCTCCTGCTCCCGCTGGTAAAAGGGGCTGAGACGGACGTTGCGGTTCGACGCCCACTGCTCGCGCGGGTGGACGATGCCGTACGTCTTATTGAAGCCTTCGGCGCAGCGGGCATCGATGTGGGCCTTCGTCTTCTGGTGGTCATAGAAGCGGGCGATGTCCGAGCCCGAGGCATCGATCTCCGAAACGCCCTGCGTCATCCACTCGGCGACCGCGCGGGCGATGCCAGGCGCTTCCTTGATCCAGATGGCGGTGACCGACCACAGGCCCCTTACCTCCGAGGTCTCGCCCAGCAGCGGGAACCCGTCCGGGGTGAGCGAGAGAAGGCCGTTGATGGCGTGGCGGATCCCGATCTTCGGGTTGCCCAGAATCTCCGGCATCAGCTCCAGGGCGTGCTCGAGCGACTCGTCGAAGTCCTCTTTCGTGAACGGCAGTTCGGTGGGCGACAGCTTGGCTTGCTCGATCGACGGGATGTTCTCCGGGTCCCAGAGGATCGGTCGATGATCGTAGGATCCGACCTCCATATCGCTTCCGTGCTGCCGCTCGTAGCCGTTGACGTCCATGTCGCGGATGATCGGGTATTTGATCTCGCCCACCGTGTCGGCGAAGAGCGGCACCGGGCCGACGCTGATCATCTGGTGCACCGCCGGGCTGAGCGGGATGGAGGCGCCCGCCATCCGCGCGATCCGCGGGCTCCAGATACCGCTGCTGATGACCACGGTGTCGGCCTGAATATCGCCCTTTGACGTGCGCACCGCGCGCACCCGCCCACGATCCACCTCGATGCCGGACACCTCCGTCAACGGCAGCACGGTCAGGGCCCCCATGGCCTGGGCCTTCTCCCGCATCAGGGTGCCGCCGCGCAGGGAATCGACGGTGCCGATGCCGGGCGTCGAGAACCCGCCCAGGATGATCTCCTCGTTGATGAACGGAACCAGTTCCTTGACCTGGGCCGGCGTCAGGAGTTCGGAATCGATCCCCCAGGACTTGCTCGACGCCATCCGCCGCTTGAGCTCTTCGACCCTTTCCTGGGTGCGGGCGACCTCGATGCCCCCGCTCTGCGTGAAGACCCCCAGGTCCTGGTATTGCTTGACGCTGTCCAGCGTGAACAGCGTCATCTCTTTGGAGTGGTCGGTCAGGAAGATGAAGTTGGACGCATGGCCGGTCGACCCGCCTGGGTTTGGGAGCGGCCCCTTGTCGATCAGCACGATGTCTTTCCAGCCGAGCCGGGCGAGGTGGTAAGCCAGGCTGTTGCCCACGATGCCGGCCCCGATCACGACGACCTTCGCCTGGGTAGGCGTCGCGCTCACGCTCCCTCCTTCCGCCCGTGCCGATTGGCCCGGAAATCGAAGTGTAAGACACCGTGGTGGCCGGCATCGAGCGGCTGGCCGAGATCCAGGAGGGTCACGCCATCGAGCCTAGCCCGAATCCACCGAAACGAACTCGCATCTTGGGCGCGGATGCGAGCGATCCGTGCGTTGGCTCCTGCGCGCGCTCGGTTACGCAGCAACGGGTGCGCGCCCTCGCGTGCTCGTCGCCGCCTTCGGCTCATCTCGCCCCGCATCCCAATCTGCTTCGTCCGCTCGGTGGATCCGGGCTTCGTTCCGGCCGGCGAGCGTGCATATTCAGGCGCCAGTAGTCGAGCTCAAACGGTGGCTGATCCGCAGCGGCCAGGGCGGTGATGGCATCCACGAACTGGGTCCGGAGGGCGGCGCTCGGTAAGTACGCCAGATAGGGTCGGAGAACGACCGTTTCGATGAACTCGGCGAACTCCATTGGCCCGTCGAAGACGACCGGCGTCGGCTCCAGCTCGGTCTTGATATCCGCCCAGCCCGCGGCTCGCAGCCGATTGGCCGTGGTCTCCGCGTCGGCGAATTCCCAGGGCTCGGTCCAGCTCGAGAAGTGGGGGGCGAATGGATCGGTCTGCATCAAGCCGGCCGCGCGCTGGTGGAGGCGAGCGACGTTTGGCCCCCCTCCGCACTGCGCGTGCAGGAATCCACCCGGCTTCACCAGCCCGTAGAGGTGGGCAAATAGGCTCGCATGGTCATGGATCCAGTGGAAGGTCGCCGTACTGAAGACCCCGTCGACTGCGTCCACCTTGACATTCAGAATATTGGCCTGGACCAGCTCCACCCGACCGCCAAACCGGGGCTCCAGGTAGCTGCGGGCGGCTTTCAGCATCCCGGCGGACTGGTCGACGGCGATCACCCCACCGCGAGGAAGGCGCTGCAATAATTCAGCCGTCAGCCGCCCGGTGCCACACCCTGCATCCATCACCGTCTCGTCGCCGCGAAGCACAAGGCGATCGAGGACCCGAAGGCCCCAAGTTACCTGGGGGTTGGAGACCCGATGGTACCGCTGGGCGTCCCAATCAGCGGTCACGCGCTCACCGGAGCCGGTTGCTCCTTCACCCGGATGACGGGGCCAAGGACGATCCAGAGAGCCGCGAACGTGCTGATGGCCCCGCCCAGGAGGATGGTCTGGATGATCCCAATCTGCGACCCGAGCACGCCGCCCAAAAACGAGCCAATCGGGATGGTCCCCCAGACGATCGTCCGCATGGTGGCGTTCATCCGGCCCTGCACGCGGTCCGGCGTGATCGCTTGCCGGAGACTCACCTGGGCGATGTTGTAGGGGGCGCCGATGAACGAGCCCAGGAGTGACAGGGCGATTAGGACGACCACGGGCGCGCCCAGCATGGCCAGCGGCGTCGCCAGGATGGTGAGCCCGCCACCGGCAATGTTGATGGCGAGCGACCGGCCGACCCCCAACTGGCGGATCATCCAGGAGGCGACCAGGGTCCCCAACAGAAAGCCGATGCTGCCGACGCCGAAGATCAGGCCGGCTTCCCCCGGCGTGAGGTGCAGGTTCTTATAGACGAAGATCAGGAACACCGCGCCGTAGACCATATTGGAACCCAGATTGCTGGTCGCGGTGCACCCGGCGATATGCCAGAGGATGGGGTTCTTGAAAACGACCTCAAGACCCTCGCGCATCTCTGGCAGAAACCCGGTCACACCGGCCTCGGTCCCTGGCTTTGGCTCCGGCTCGGGCTTGCGGATCGCCCAGATGGCCAATGCCGAGATCAGGTAGGACAGGGCATCGGCGGCCACCGCCCGGGCGCCGCCGATCCACTGAATCAGGAACCCACCCAGCGGCGGACCTCCGATCAGCGAGGCCGACTCACTGACCGACAGCTTGGTGTTGCCCTCGACCAGGTCGGATCGGTCGATCAGGGCCGGCAGGTAGGACTGATAGGAGACGTCGAAAAAGACCGTGAAGATACCGGTGATCAACGCCACCGCGTAGAGCTGCTGCAGGGTCAGAGCGTTCAGGAGAAACGCCACCGGGATCGACCCCAGGCTCGCCATCCTCCCCAGGTCGCACACGATCATGATCGGGCGGCGTTTCAGCCGGTCGGCGTAGACGCCGGCCACCAGGCCGAGCAGCGGGAAGGACAGAAACTCCAGGGCGCCGATCAGTCCGACCTGAAAGGGCCCGGCGTGGAGCACGAGGATGGCGACGGTCGGAATCGCGAGCTGACTGACCTGGGTGCCGAAACGGCTGACCGTTTCGCCCGTCCACAGCTTGAGGAAGTCCGGGTGCCGCCAGAGGCGGCCGCGCAAGGGAAGCTTCACGCCGGAGACAGTGTAGGAAACGCTCGTCGTCCGTCGAGCTGGAACACTCCCTCCCTGCCCTCCCCCTGAGGGGGAGGGTGACTTAGGAGAGTTCTTTAGAAGCTACTCGATGGCGGCTTCGCCGAAAAGAGCGAGATGGCCTGCTTCACCTTCTCGCTGCCGCAACCGGGGCACGTGTGCGCCTTCTCCCGTTCCTCGTACGTCCCCATCACTTCGAAGACCTGGCCGCAGTCGCCGCACTTGAACTCATAGACGGGCATGGCATTTCCCTCCGAACCTGAGCCTGCCGGGACCTGCGTCGGGCTTCAGTCTAGTCTCATTGCCCAGGGCCGAAGACCCGGGAGCTACGGCCCAGGAGGCAGCGGCGCGTAGACGGGTGCCGAAGAGCCGTCGTCAGGCGTGAGCCTGACGGGGGTCCCAGAGCCATCGGCCCGCATCATCCTCAAGCCGAGGCTGTCCCAATAGCCGGGCTGGCTGCTTGACGTCAGGCGCTGGTAGGCGATCCATTGCCCCTCGGCCGACCAGGTGGGAAAGTCTGCAGGGTCCATTGCCAAGCGCGCCGATGTTGCCGTAGCGACATCGATAACGTATATGGTCGGAGTGTCGGAGATCATCTTGACGTATGCGACGCGCTGTCCATCTGGTGACCACACTGGATGGGTGCCTCCCGCCTGGTCGAGGACCCGTTCGCGCCCGCTGGCCACGTCGAGGAGGATCAAACCACGCCCCGAGGTGGAATAGACGAGCTGCTCGGCCGTGGGGTTCCATGCCGGTGTGGTGTCGCTGGTTCGACGGAGCTCAACCTGGCCGGTCGAGCTGAACACAACGAGCTGTGGCGGACTCGGAGCGGCGCTCCAGGCGACTTCCCTTCCGGACCGGCTGCCTTGCACGCTCCGGACAGGGAGAGGAACCCCGCCATGGGCCCCAAAGGGGGGAGGGATCGGAACGCGCACCACGTTTCCGGTGCTCAGGTCCACGCCGACGGCCACATCCAGGAGCCCTGGTGGCTGGGACGTCGAGACCACGGCGTAAACACGCTGCCCGTCGCCGGAAAAGCCGGGACGTTGCTGCTCATACAGGACATCAACCATGACGGTTCGGTCGATCCCACTGGCCAGGTCGAGCACGCGCAGTTCCTGCCAGCAGGCGATGTAGGTCAGGCGCTGACCGTCGGGCGACCAGCTCAGGAATTCTGCCTCGACGTTGCCGACCAGCATGATTGGTTGCCCGCCGGAAGGCAGAACGTAGATGCTCCCGTCCCGGATAAAGGCTAGAGTGTCGCCCGGGGTCGTCGTCCGGACGGCCGGGAGAGAGCGCGTCTGGCCTACCGACGGGGTCGGTGAGCACGGCCCGGTGCTTGCCGATGGGCTAGCCTGGCTGGACGCCGTCGGAGACGGCGAAGCACTCGGCGAGGGACCCTTGGCCGAGCCGATGACGCACGCCGGCAGCGCAACGAGTAGAGCCCCTAGCAGCAACGGCGCCAGGCTTCGCGCATCCAATCTCATCTGCTAATTCAACGGCACCCTGACCTGGATGGTTTCGAGCCCGACCTAAGCCCGAATCCACCGAATCGAACTTGCATCTTGGGCGCGCAGCGAGCGAGCGGGGTGTCGTCTCCTGCGCGCGTTCAGTTACGCACCGACGGGTGCGCGCCTTCACGTGCTCGTCGCCTCCTTCCGCTCATCTCGCCGCGCATCCCAATCTGCGTCGTCCGATCGGTGGATCCGGGCTAAAGCCGATTGCCCCGTGTCACCAGGGAGCATGTCGGGTAAGCTAGCTACGACGCCCCGGTTTTTGGCCGTGGGCGCATTTTTGCGTGCGCAGAACTGATGAGTGACACCCTCAACCGATTGCTGGATCATCTGCCGGCGGCCGACGGGCTGGACCGCTGGGTGGCCGCCGACAGCGCTCGCCTGCCCGCCACCGGAATGCCAGCCAGCGCGCTTCCGGTTTTCCTGGCCTGGCTGGCGGAGCGGGCGAAGCGGCCGGTGGTGGCCATCACCGCGGATCCGGAAGGCTCGTTTGGGGAAACCCAGGCATGGTTCGGGGAGGCGGCCCGCACGGTCGTGTTTCCAGCCATCGAAACGCTGCCCTTCGACCGCCTGGCACCCGATGAGGAGACCGTGCGCCGGCGGATCGAGGCCATCGACGCTCTGGCCCGCGGTGGCCTGCTGGTCTGCTTCACGTCCTGGGTCGCGATGACGCGGCCGACGCTGTCCGTGGAAGACTTGCGGCGCTGCGCGTTTACCTTGACGGCCGGCCAGACCTACTCCCTGCGCGACCTGGCGGTCCAGCTAACTGAGATGGGGTACCGGCGTGAGCCCACCGTCGAGGGACGGGGCGAGTTCAGCATCCGGGGCGGCATCCTGGACTGCTTTCCCCCGAACCGGCGGCGTCCGCTGCGGTCGGAGTTCTTCGGCGACGAACTGGAATCCCTGCGCGAGTTCGAACTCGAGACGCAGGGCTCGGTGGGGAGCGTCAACGAGGCTCGGATCCTCCCCGGGGTTGAGATCGTGCTCACTCCCGCCGCGGTGGAGCGCGCGGCTGAAGCGCTGGCGGCCCTCGATTTTCGGGACGCGCTCCCCCAGGTCCGCGACGATTGGACGGCGGACATCGAGCGGCTGCGGGCCGGCGCCTATTTCGACGGGGCTGAAGGCTTCGGCTCCTACTTGAGCCCTCAGCAGCCCACGCTGCTCGACCACCTACCACCGGATGCGCTGATCGTATTGGTCGACTCGGACCGGACCGCGACCCAAGCCAAGGAGCGGGAGCAGGAGTTGCACGACCTCGTGGGCGTGGAGGTGGAGCGGGGTGAGCTCCCCAGAAATCTGAAATTTGGGCTGGTCCCACTCGACGAGCTGCAGCAGCGGGTCGCCGGTTGGCGCGTCCTCGACGTTCTTCGCAGCCCCGGATCGGATGCCCTCGATCTCGGCTTCTCTGCGATCGATGCCTACGCCGGGCGGCTGGACGCCTTCGCCGACCACACCCGATCGACGTCCAAGAGCCACGGCCGCGTGCTGATCGCGACCCAGCAGGAGCGGCGGCTGCGCGAACTGCTCGAAGACCGCGACGTGTACGCGGCCGGCGGGCTCTTCCAGCCCCCAACCACGGAGCTGGCGCCGGGGTTGATCGTGCTGGGCAACCAGCCGGTGGCGCAGGGATTCGCCGTGCCGGCGCTGCAGGTCGAGGTCTACGGAGACACCGACCTCTTCGGGGGGTTGCGGCAGCGAGTTCGGCGCGGCATCGTGCGCCGGAGCACGCGCACCTGGCAGCTCGACTTCGAACCGGGGAACCTGATCGTGCATGTCGACCACGGCATCGGTCGCTTTGTCGGCATGCGCCTGATGGGCGACCATGGCGAGGAACGCGAGTACATGCAGCTCGAGTACGCCGACGGCGACCGGCTGTACATCCCGGTCGAGCACCTGGATCGCATCCAGCGCTATGTCGGTGGCGGCGACGCGGCCCCCCGGCTGCAGAAGCTGGGGTCGGGCGAATGGGACCGAACCAAGCGCAAGGTGCGCGAGAACGTCGAAGAGATCGCCCGGGACCTGCTCGACCTCTACTCCAAGCGGCAGCTGGTCGAGGGGCACCCCTTCAGTGCGGACTCACCCTGGCAGCAGGAGCTCGAGACTTCCTTCCCCTATGAGGAGACGCCCGACCAGATCAAGGCCATGGACGAGATCAAGGCCGACATGGAGGATTCGCGGCCGATGGACCGGCTGCTCGCCGGTGACGTCGGCTTCGGGAAGACCGAGCTGGCCCTGCGCGCCGCCTTCAAGGCCGTGCAGGATGGGAAGCAGGCGGCCATCCTGGTGCCCACCACTGTGCTGGCGCAGCAGCATCTGCTCACCTTCCAGGAGCGGTTGCGTCCCTTCCCGGTCAGCGTCGACATGCTCTCCCGCTTTCGCAGCGACGCCGAGGCCCGCGATGTCCTGCGGCGCTTGCGCACCGGGGAGCTGGACATGGTGATCGGGACCCATGCCCTGCTGCAGAAGGACGTCCAGTTCAAGGACCTCGGCCTGGTCATCATCGATGAGGAACAGCGCTTCGGGGTGATGCAGAAAGAGAAACTCAAGCAGCTGCGGGCCGCCGTCGACGTGCTCTCCCTGTCGGCCACCCCGATTCCGCGCACCCTCCACATGTCGCTCGCCGGCATCCGGGACCTGTCGGTGGTGCAGACCGCGCCCGAGGAGCGGTTGCCGATCAAGACCTTCGTCACCGCGGACGACGACGACCTGATCCGCGAGGTCATCCAGCGCGAGCTGCAGCGCGGCGGCCAGGTCTTCTACGTCTATAACCGGGTGCAGACCATCAAGAAGGCCGAGGAGCGGGTCAAGCGGCTGGTGCCGCACGCCCGGGTGGTGGTCGGCCACGGCCAGATGCCGGAACACCACCTGGCCGAGGTGATGATGCAGTTCGTCCGAGGCGAGGCCGACGTCCTTGTGTGCTCCACCATCATCGAGTCCGGCCTGGACATCCCCAACGCCAATACCATCGTGGTGGTGGATTCGCAGCGGCTGGGATTGGCCCAGCTCTACCAGCTGCGCGGCCGGGTGGGCCGCGCCGGGCAACGAGCCTATGCGTACTTCCTCTACAACCCAACCCGGTCGCACACCGAGACCGCCGACAAGCGGTTGGAGGTCATCTCCGAGCTGCAGGACCTGGGCTCGGGCTTCAAGCTGGCACTCAAGGACCTGGAGATCCGCGGCGCCGGCAACCTGCTCGGCGTGGAACAGCATGGGGCGATCGCCGCGGTCGGTTTGGAGCTGTACAACGCCATGCTGCGCGACGCGGTGGAATCCCAGAAGGTGGGCAAGGAGGTAGAGCTCCCAGCGGGGCTATCGCTGGATCTGCCGCTCGAGCACTTCCTTCCACGGGAATATGTGCCCGACGAGAAGCTGCGGTTACAGGTCTATCAGGACCTGGCCGCCATCCAGGACGAGGACGGCCTGGAAGCGGCCGAGCGGAACCTCGAGGATCGGTTTGGAAAGACACCCTCACCGGTCCGCAACCTCTTTTATGCGCTGCGGGTGAAGCTGCTGGCCCAGCAGGCCAGGCTTTCGGCCATCGAGACGGATGGCGATCTGCTGGTGCTCCGGCTGCCGGCCGACTGGGCGGGCGACCCGCGCCGGCTGGAGGCGCAGTTCCGGTCGATTCTGCACGTCCGTTTCGGCAAGGTGCGAATCTCGATGCGAGCCGCTGGCAGCGCGTGGAAGGATCGGCTGCTCGACGTGCTGGGGGAGATCGGCCGGCTGGGCAAGGTGCCAGAGCCGGTCAGTGCCTAAGGGCTCCTCCCTCCTAGTCGGCGGCAGATCAATCCGCTTAAATAAGCGGCTATGAGCGAGCGCCGCGTATACACCTCGGGCCGTCCGTGGGAGCGCATTGTCGGGTATGCCCGTGCCGTCCGGATCGGACCCGCAATCGAGATCTCCGGCTGTGCGCCTACGGCGCCCGACGGGTCGACCGTTGGCGGAACTGACGTGTACTTGCAGACCCGCCAGTGCTTGCTGATCATCCAGGAGGCCCTAGCCGGTGTCGGCGCTGGGTTGGAGGACGTAACCCGAACGCGCGTGTTCACCACGGTGCCGCGGCGCTGGCGCCAGATTGGTAAAGCGCACAACGAGGTGTTCGGCGCCATCCGGCCGGCTATGGCCTTGATCGGCGTTCGGGGATTCCTCGACCCGAAGTGGCTGGTCGAAATCGAGGCGAGCGCTTTTCGGCTGGACGAGTAAGAGACCCCCTCCCCGGCCTCCCCGCCAGGGGGGAGAGAAAGAGCGGTTTCCGTCACTCCAGCACGACAACAACTCGAGGCGAGCGCTTTTCGGCTGGATGAGGAAGTGACCCCCTCCCCAACCCTCCCCGCAAGGGGGAGGGAGAGAAAGAGCGGATTTGGTAGGGCACCAAGGGGGAGGGATCTTAACCCCGCAAGGGCGACGGGGACTCTTGACCGCCGAGCGGAACGGAGACTCCTATCGGTTCTTCCGCGCAGTATTCGGTCATCGCGTCGAGCAGCCACTCCGCCAGGTACCAGGCAAACGAGGTGCGGACGAAAAGGTGGAAGGTGGGCGCGTCGTTGACCTGATGAATGATCACCTGCGCCTTGGCCAGCAGCGTCTGGGCACAGCGTCCGGTCCCGAAATCCCGCGGGTGAAGGTCCACCGGGCAGCCATGGGCCAGGACGTCCCGGGCGGCGGAACCCGACACCTCGATCACGGTGCGGTTGGCGGACACATCGACGACCGACCCGAAGGTCTCGCCCAGCGCCGTGTGCAGCACCCGGGTGAGCAAGGACTCTTCGCCCTCGCCGCCTACGATCAGCCATTCGTCCGGCCCCAGCCACAGTGCGCTGCGCCCGCCCGCCGTGGCTGCCGTGTTGGGGTCTGTGGGCAGGACGAAGCCGAGGGCCTTGTGCACGGAGTCCACGACGCGGCCGTCGGCGGGATTGGCGCGGAAATCTAGCTGCGCGCTGAACGGAACCTCACGGAGCGCGATACGCCCGCCGCTGGAACTGGCAACCCCCGAAAAGCGGCTGGCGAAGCCATCCAGGATGGCGTGCTTCCTAGCCATCGCGGACCAGGCCCTCCTTGTCGTAGAAGATCGGCTCGGTAACCGTGGCCGGGTGAAGGCGATCGGGGAGAGGGGCATACACCTGGCTGGCCATTCGGTCGCGGCCGCCTTTCACCAGGGCCAGGGCGAAGGTCCGGCCGAGCGCCGCACTGCGATAGCTCGATGTGACATGGCCGACGATCGCCACCGGCGGTTCCTGGCGTGGTTCGAGGATGAGCTGCGCCCCTTCGGGCAGCAGGTCCTCGGGTTCCACCGGAAGCAGTCCCACCAGGTGCATGCGGTCGGGTCGCGCCGTGTCCGCTCGCCGGTGCGAACGCCGGCCGATGAAGTCTTTCTTCTTGGAGACGACCCAGCTCATCCCTAAGTCCTGGGGCGTGACCGTGCCGTCCGTGTCCTGCCCGATGATGGCGTAGCCCTTCTCGGCCCGCAATACGTGCATCGCCTCGGTGCCGTATGGCGTGATGCCGAATGGTTCTCCGGCGGCCATTACGGCTTCCCAGAGCCGCAGGCCGTACCAGCTCGCCACGTTGATCTCGAAGGCCAGTTCGCCGGAGAAGCTGATGCGGCAGACGCGCGCCGGAATGCCGGCCACCATCCCTTCGCGGATGGCCATGAAGGGAAAGCTCACGGCATCGGCGGCCATGGCTGGGGCCAGAGCCCGCAGCACCTCACGGGAGCGCGGCCCGGCCACCGCGACGGTAGCCCACTGATCGCTGACGGAGGTGAGCCGGACGCGGAAATCGGGCCATTCCGTCTGCAGCCACTCCTCCATCCAGTCCAGCACGGCCGCCGCCCCGCCCGAGGTGGTGGTCGCCAGGTAGCGATCGGGGCCCACGTGCATGACGACCCCGTCGTCGAAGACCATGCCGTCCGCCTTGCACATCAGGCCGTAGCGGCAGTGGCCCACCGCCAGGGTGTCGTAGGCGTTGGTGTAGATGCGGTTGAGGAATCTCAGGGCATCCGTGCCCTGGATATCGATCTTGCCCAGGGTGGACACGTCCATCGCCGCCACGCCCTCGCGCACCGCTCGGCATTCCCGAAGGACGGCCTGCTCCATGGTTTCGCCATCGTGGGGGAAGTACCAGGGGCGCTTCCACTGGCCGACATTCTCAAATACGGCGCCGTGGGCGACGTGCCAGGGGTGAATCGGCGTGACCCGCGCTGGGTCAAACAGCTGGCCGCGGGTGCGGCCGGCGAAAAGCGCAAACGAGACCGGCACATAGGGAGGCCGAAACGTGGTGGTCCCGATGGCGGCGACCGGCTGGCCGAGCAGGGCGCCGACGATGGCGGCCGAGTTGATGCCGGCCGTCTTGCCCTGGTCGCTGCCGGTTCCGATCGTCGTGTAGCGCTTGACGTGCTCCACCGATTGCATCCCGGCCCCCACCGCGCGCCGGACGTCGGCGACGGTCACGTCGCGTTCGAGGTCCACGAACTGCGTCGCCCCCGATTCGTCCGGGACCAGCCAGAAGGGCACGATCGGATGCTCGGCGACCGTCTCGACCTGCGGAGCGCCTGCCGGGTGGCCGTCCCCAAACCCGACCGCCGATGCTGCGGCGGCCCCGGCGGCGAGCCCCTCCTGGATGCAATCCCGCAGCCCGAAGGTGCCGTTGGCGGCCCCGGCGACGGCGACCGCCTGGGTTGCCTCATCGGGGACGAAGCAGGCAAGGGTCTCGTCGTAGCGAAGCCGGCCTTGGGATTGGGTGAAGAGATGGACGGCTGGATTGAAACCGCCAGAGACGCACAGGAGATCGCAATCGATGCGCTGCCCGGCCCAGACCGACTCCAGCCCGCGATTCCCGCCGGCGGTGTCGGACACGACCTGGCCTGCCAGGACTTCGATGCCGCGCTCGCGAACCCGGTCGGGCCAGCCCCCGGCCGGGTTGGGCCGCACGTCCACGACGGCCGGCACGTCGAGGCCCGCGTCATCCAGATCGATCGCGCAGGCATAGGCGCTGTCGTTGTTGGTGAAGATCACGGCTCGGTGGCCGGGTACCACGCCGTAACGATTGACGTAGGTGCGCACGGCCCCAGCCAGCATGATTCCGGGCCGGTCGTTTTCGGCGAAGACCATGGGCCGCTCGTGGGCGCCGGTGGCCAGTACCACCTGTTTGGCCCGCACCTGCCACAGGCGCTGGCGAGCCATCGCGGCGGGTGCGGCCGGACCGAGATGGGCCGTGCGCCGCTGCGCGATCAGGACACAGTTCTGGTCGTAGTACCCGACCGCTGTCGCGCGCGACAACACCCGGACCTCGGGCAGGGCGGCCAGGTCCGTGGCGACCTCGGCCAGCCAGTCTGTTGCTGGGCGGCCATCAATGAGATCCCGCCCGCCCAAGAACGTCCCCCCGACCTCGGCCTGCTCGTCCGCCAGGATGACGCGGGCTCCGGCTTTGCCGGCCGCCAGCGCGGCTGCCAGCCCAGTGGATCCGCCGCCCACCACCAGCACATCGCAGTGGGCGAATAGTTTGTCGTAGCGGGCGACGTCCGGCTCGGGGGAGAGGCGGCCCCTGGCGTTGAGACTTTCGGCCACCAGGCCGTCATAGAGCTCGACCTGGGTGGCCCGCAGCATGGGCTCGGATCCGGTGCCGCCCCCGACCTGCACCAGGGCATTCGGCTCTTCCACCCCGGCGCTGAAGATGCCCCGCAAGCGGCCGTAGGTGACGCTCTGGGAGACGACCCGCACGCCGTTGGCCAGCAGGGCCGAGGCCAGCGTGTCGCCGGCAAAGCCCGTGTGCGGCAGCGCATCGAAGGTGAACCGAAGGGGACGTGATCGGTCGATTCGACCGCCGCTGGCCAACCGCGTCAAGGGGCCTCCTCCATGCGGTAAGAGCGCATGATCTGATGGGTGACGGTGTCGCGGACGATGTTGAACCAGCGCCGGCACCCCTGGCTGTGGCACCAGCGCTCGGCCAGCGGCCCTTTGGGGTTGGGGCGGACAAAGAGATAGCGGGCCCAGGTAGCGTCGTCAACTGTCTCCGGGTCTGCGGGGTACTCGACGTGCGCCGCCCCGCCATACCGGAATTCGATCTCATCGCGCTGGCCGCACCAGGGGCAGGGGATGAGCAGCATGGTTCCGACGGTCAGTGGGCCACGGCGGCGGCCCCGTGCTCGTCGATCAGCGCTCCGCGGGCGAATCGATCCAGGGAGAAGGGGGCGTTCAGCGGATGCGGCTCGCCGCGGGCGATGGTATGCGCGTAGACCCAGCCGGAGGCCGGCGTCGCCTTGAACCCACCGGTCCCCCAGCCGCAGTTGACGAAGAGGTTCTCAATCGGGGTCAGTCCCACAATGGGCGAGGCGTCCGGCGAGACGTCGACGATACCGCCCCAGGTGCGCACCACATGGGCGCGGCTGAAGATGGGGAACAGCTCGACGGCCGCGGCCAACTGGTATTCGATGATGTGCGGCGACCCGCGCTGGGCATAGGAAATGAAGGGATCGATGCCGGCCCCCATGACGAGCTCGCCCTTGTGCGCCTGGCTGACGTAGACATGGACCGCGTTCGACAGCACCACACAGTTCAGCGCCGGTTCGAGCAGTTCCGACACCAGGGCCTGAAGGGGGTGGCTCTGGATAGGGAGGTCGAGGCCCACCATGGCTGCCAGCACGGTGGAGTGCCCGGCGGCGCACAGGGCAACCTTGCCGGCGGCGATCGGGCCGCGGCTGGTCTGCACGCCTGTGACGCGCCCGCCGTCCAGGTCAAAGCCGGTCACCTCGCAGTTCTGGACCAAGTCCACCCCGAAGGCATCCGCCTGGCGGGCAAACGCCCAGGCCACGTAATCGTGCTTGGCGATGCCACCCCGCCGCTGCAGACTCGCGCCCATCACCGGGTACCGGAGGTCGGGCGACAGGTTGACGATGGGGCAGAACTCCTTGATCTCCTCCGGCGTGAGCCACTCCGCATCGATGCCGTTCAGTCGGTTGGCGTAGACACGGCGGTGCGCCTCGCGCGTATCGTGCAGGCTGTGGGTGAGGTTCAGGACGCCGCGCTGGCTGAACAGGATGTCGTAGTCGAGGTCCTCGGCCAGCGTTTCCCACAGCTTCATGGAGTGCTCGTAAATCGCGGCGCTCTCATCCCACAGGTAGTTGGAGCGAATGACCGTGGTGTTGCGGGCCATGTTGCCCCCGGCGAGCCAGCCGCGTTCAAGAACGGCGACATTGGTGATTCCGTGGTTGCGAGCCAGGTAGTAGGCGGTGGAGAGGCCGTGCCCGCCCCCGCCCACGATCACGACGTCGTACGAGCGTTTGGGGTCCGGGTTGCGCCAGAGGTGATCGGGGTGCTCAGAACCGCTCATGCCAGTTTCTCGTAGCTTGCAATGGTAGAGAATCGTGGCAGCGTCTGAACTTGACTGGCTCAGCCGGCGTCCGGAGACTTCGCCCGATGTCCGCCAAGCTACGAAAGAGGGCAGTCAGCTCCAAGGCCAGAGCTGCCGGGAAACATCGGCCGGCCCGAAGGGAAATCGCCCGTCGGGCCTACCAGATCTTCCTCGGGCGAGGCGGCAACGACGGGCACGATCTTGAGGACTGGCTCCAGGCGGAGGCCGAGCTCACCGGCAGGCGGAACTAGGGCGGTGCCACGGTCGTGCTGACCGAGGCCGACGCGGTTGTGATCGGCGCCGGCGCCCTCGGCCTCAGCGCCGGGTATCACCTGGCGAAATTGGGACGCCGGGTCGCGATCCTCGACCAGTTCGCGCCAGGCTCGCAGACCTCACCCCGGGCCGCCGGGCTCTTCAAGCTCATCCAGGGCGATCAGGCGCGCACACGACTGGCGCAGCTCAGTATCCGTACGGTCACGCACTTCGAGGCCGAGACCGGCGTGTCACTGCCAGTCACCCGCTCCGGCAGCCTGATGGTGGCGCGGACACCCGAGCACGCAGACCTTATCTACACGGAGGCCCAGCGGTCGGGCGGCTGGGGCGTTGCCCTAGAGATGGTCGATGGAGGGGAAGCCCGCCGGCTGGCGCCGTTCCTCCAGCCGGACGGGATTCGGGCCGCCTGTCACACCCCGGCGGACCTGTACATCGAGGAGCCGTCCAGCCTGTTGCACGCCTACCTGCAGGCCGCCGAACTCCGTGGGGCGACCATGGTGCCGCACACGCGGGTCATCGGGATTCGACTGCAGAACGGCGCCGTGTCCGGCGTCGTCACCTCGCAGGGCGAGATCGGGACGCCGGTGGTAATCGATGCCGCCGGGGCCTGGGCGCGACGGGTCGGTGAGTTGGCCACGGCCACCGTACCAGTGATGCCGGTCCGCCATCAGCTGCTCATCACCGAGCCGATCGAGGGGGTCGAAGCCGAGCAGGCGATCGTGCGCCTGATCGACACCGCGGTGTACGTTCGGCCGGCGCGCCGCGGCCTGATGCTGGGAGGCTTCGAGGCCGATCCCCTCCCGTTTGACGTCGCTTGCCAGCGGGAGGACTTCTCGATGGACGGCGTACCGCTGGACTCGTCCGTGCTCCGCCGGCTGGGCGCGACGGTGGAAGGGAACATCCCTGCACTCCGGGGCGCGCCTGTGCAGGAGCACCGCGGGGGGCTCTTCACCATGACCCCCGACGGCCAGCTGATCGTCGGGCCCCACCCGGACATTCGCGGGTTCTGGATTGCCACCGGCTGCAACGGGAGCGGCTTCTCGCTGTCGCCCGGCGTCGGCCAGGTGCTAGCCGAATGGGTCGTCGAGGGAAGGCCGTCGATCGACCTGGCGTCGTGCGCTCCCGCCCGTTTTCGAGCTCAATCGTTCGACGACCAGCAGCTCCGCGCTGCGGGAGTGTGGCAGTACGCCCACTACTACGAGCCGGCGGCGGGGCGACTGACCAACCTGTAAGGGTTTTCCGAGGCCGGGTGTCGTCTCCTCCGCGCCTCGCTCACGTACCGACGGGTACGCTCGCTTCGCTGCTCGTCGCCTCCTTCGGCTCGGCACGCCCCGCATCCCGATCTGCGGCGCCGACCGGTAGTTCCGGGCTTGCGCTCATCTCGCCCCGCATCCCAATCTGCTTCGTCCGCCCGATAGATCCGGGCTATAGGATGTGGAGACGCGAGGCTGCCGCCACGGCCTCCGCCCGGTTGCGGGCGTTCAGGCGGGCCAGTAGCCCTTCGATGTGGGTCTTGACCGTGCTCTCGCCAAGGTGGAGCCGGGCTGCGATCATCACGTTCGAGTAGCCCTCCGCGACCAGACTGAGCACCTCCCGCTCCCGTTCCGAGAGGCGGATCTCCCGGCCCCCGTTCGGCTGCGAGGCCGGGATTGGGGTGGGCGCGATGCGCTCGGCGGAGCCTGTCCCGGCCAGCAGGATGCGATCCACCCCAGTGAGCATGGCGGCCCCGAAGACAAAGATCAAACTCCACAGCAGCCAGTCGACGTTGAGGAAAGGGCCGTGCGTCACTGCGGCCCGGAAACCCTGCACCACGCCGAAGCCGGCTCCGAAGAGGGCGACGGCCTGGACTGCGCCCTGCACGCCTTCGAGGGCAATGGCCTCCACCAGCATGAAGGTGTAGATGGCATAGACGGTGCTGGTGGCCACACCGGTGAAGACCGCCAGAAAAGCGAAGTAGGTCAGCTCGTCCAGGAGCGTCACCAGGCGTGCGACCCGCAGTACGGCGGCGTCATCGGGCTGCCGGACGGCCTGCATCGCCCAGCCGTTGTACGCGCCGATCCCGAGGATGATCAGGACCAGCGCGACCGGGTAGCGGGGCGGCGTCAGTATACCCAGGACGCCCACCCAGACCAGGCCGATCCAGCGCAGGATGACCATCGTGCCCACCAGCCGGCGGACCTGCTGGGGTTGCAGGCGCGCGGCGTTCTCCGAGAGCCACATCGGCAACGCTGGCATACCGCGCATCTCGAACCCCCCTCCAGGCTGGGACCCCCGGCAGATAAGGCACAATTCTAACCCGGGTCCAACCGGTCGGGCGACTTAGCCCAAATCCACCGAGTCGAATTTGCATCTTGGGCGCAGGGCGAGCTGAGCCCGAGTCCGCTGGAACAAACTCGCAGCTTGGGCGCGGATGCCAGTCGCGAACCAGGGATGACTGACAGACACGCAGGCGTTGGTGGATCCGGCTGGGTGGCGCCCGCGCCGGATTCGGGCTTTGGCCCGCTACGGCGCCTGGAGGACGGGGACGAGGACCCCGGCGAGGGGACTGCCGAGCCCGGTGACGAAGTCGTAGCCCAGCCCCGCGGTACAAAGAGTCCCACAGGGGCCGTTCGCTCCGGCGGTGATGTCCCGATACCCGGAGGCGAGCGCCGCGCGGTAGAACGGCGAGTCGGTCAGGACCGCGGACGAGAGGGGGCTGTGCCGTCCCGCATCGGCGAGGGCGACCAGCGCCGACCACTGAGGCGCACCGAGACTGGTCCCGCCCACCGACACCCACCCCGCCGCGCCGGTTGAGTCGAAGACGGCCACGCCGGTCACCGGGTTGGCGTCGTACGACACATCGGGCACGCCCCGCCGGCCGCTGGTGGGCGGGATTGGGTACGCCGACTGGTACTCTGGTTCGGCCTCGACCGCGCTTATCCCGCCGCTGCTCCCGATCCATGCTGTCTCCGGCGCCAGCAGGTTGCCCGTCGCATCGAGTGCAAGGGTGGTCCCACCGACCCCCAGAACTCTGGGGGACGCTGCCGGATACATGACGCCCGCGCCCGCGTCGCCGGACGAAGCGACAAACACGACCCCGGGGACCGCGAAGTGCGGATCGTCCCGCGCCTCGCCCGTGAATTCCGCGGTTCCCCAGCTCATCGACACGACCCGGGCACCACCAGCGACGGCCGTATCGACGCCGCGGAGCATGCTGCTGAGCGTGGTGTGCGGCGACTCGACAAGCAGGATGTCGGCGCCGGGTGCGATGGCGTGCGCCCACTCCACGTCGAGCGAGATCTCGAGCGCCCAGACGGGATCGACGCGGGGATTGCTGTAAGCGACCCGTTTCTCGAAGCAGGGGTGCGGCCCCGCGGCAACGGTGCACGTTGGCGATCCGGGCAAGCCGTTGAGGGCTCGCAGCCCGAACTGGCCGATGAACGTCTGCAGGTCCGAGGCGACGGTGGGGTCGTCTGAGGCATCGACGATCCCCATGACCTGCCCGCTGCCGTCGGCGGCCAGCTGGTCGAACCCATAGGCGTGACGAATCTGCGCCGGGCTGTATCCGGTCGGACCCTTGGTGGCCGCCTGCGCGACATGAATGGGCGCCTGCACGATGGGATCGATCCCAGCGTCGGCCTGGGCTGGCACCAAGCCAATGGGGAACGGGAGGAGCGCGAACGTGGCGGCCAGCCTGCGCCATCTGTGGACCATGACGCGAGGCTAGGCCGCCGGGGCCGCGCCATCAATCGAGCAAATGACCTACACCCCGCCTATGAGATGTCGATGGTGCGTTCCATCGCCCCGATCCCTAGGTCGGTGACGACGAGCCGGTACACGCCGGCGGCCGACCGCGCCCAGACGGTGTCGACCAACCCCGACGCATCATCCACCTGGCTGGTCAGCGCCTGGGCCTGGGTCCCGTCCGGAGCCCACAGCTGCATGCTGAAAGCCGGATGGCCCTTGACCGCGTCGGGAATCACCTTTGAGAGCGCGCCGGGACCGCCTCCCTGCACCTGTAGCTGCACCTCGAGGGCGGTGGCGGTGGCCGTGATTTTCGTGAATGTAATCGTCATCGTGCTGAGGCGGCCGGGCGCCGGAGCCGTGAGAGCCCTCGACTCGTCCAGAGCGATGGTGGCGTGAAGCTCCCAGTCGCCCCCCAGCCCGTCGTGGGTCGCCCCGAACGCCGTCAGCGTCGCGGCCTGCAGAGTCAAGCGCGCCCCGAGAGAGGCGGCCGGCCCGCTGATTGGCCCGAATTCGAGGATCTCCTGGCCGGTCTGCTCATCCGCGACGCCGCCCTTCAGCTCTAGGCGGTGCCCGAACTGATCGGTCAGAGTGACCCCGGTCGCATTCCACAGGAGCACACTTCGGTCAGCTGGCTGGACACGAAGCAGCACGATGGTCCGGATGGCGTCGGCGTATCCACCCATCAGCTCGACGCGGTAGCCGGACGACACCGCGGCGCTGCTGAACGTCGTGACCCGGCCGGCCACGCCGGCGAGCCCGACCGACCGCAGAAGCGGTCCGGTGGCGTTCCCCAGCACCGGCGCGTCGGCCAGTGCTTGGCCGAACCGTGGGGCGAAGTAGGAGGCTGCGCCGCACGCGAGCACGACCAGCGCGACCGCAGCCGACAATCGCGGCAGCAGCGGGACCCTTCCGCCGCGGGCGGCAGGGCGCCGGGCCGCCAGCACTCGCGCCACCAGCGTGGGTGGAACCGGAATCTCAAGCGTGGCCAGCCGCCCGGCCAGTGGGGAGCGCAGGTCGTCGTTCATTGGTTCTCCTCCTGCAGTTGGTCGCGCAGCCGGTCGAGCGCTCGGCGAACCGCCACCCTGGCTGCGTTGGGACTCAGTCCGATGGCGGCGCCGATGCTCGCGTGGTCGAGGTCAGCCCCAAACCGAAGGGCGATCACAGTACGTTCACGGGGTCGCAGGCGGCGGACCGCGGCGAGCAGGTCACCGTCGCTGAGACGGTCCAGCGCCCGCACCTCGACCTCATCGGCGTCCGCTTCCGGATCCGTACGCTGCGCCACCAGCCGCTGCCAGAGCGCGAGGCGGCGGCTCGCCACCCGGCCGGCATCTTTGGCCGCATTGGTCACGATTCGGAAGAGCCAGTTCTCGACCGTGCCCCGTCGCGGGTCGAATTGGCCGAGTTTCCGGATACTGCGCTCGAGGGCTTCCTGGGCAATGTCCTCGGCTTCGATATCCTGCCTCGCGACCATGGCGGCAAACCGGTAGACCCGCTCCGCGTAGCGAGCGCAGAGCGTCTCCGCCGTCAGGGCCTCGTGGGTACCCAGGTTCAGCGGGCGTGCGCCGAGATGCAGATCGGGCCGGGAAAGACGTATCGCCACATATTGAATACGCTCGACACGGCCAGAATCGTACACGGCTTCCCGCTACTCATAGAAGAAGATGCCGGCGGCGTTGGCCGTCCGGCCCAGTACGACGTAACCGAGGTAGATCGACTCGGGATCGAGGACGTTCCCGCCCCTCTGGTTCGCCGGAAACATCCAGATGCCCTCCGCGCTGCTGAACGGCGCGATGGCTTCCTGGCGCACGTTGGGCGACGCGCCAACGATCGCGATCCCGAGGCTGGTTGAACGCACATCGGGGGAGGGCGATCCTGGCGTGAACCGGTACGCGGCGCCGAGGGCGAGCTGGCGCGCGCCTCTAATGGCCCGCTCCTTGAGGGCGCCGTCCCCGGCAGCCTCGGCGGCCACCTGGAGCGTGTAGACATCCTGCATGTTGCGGACGTCGAGGTGGAGCAGGGTTTGACGGACCGACGACCAGACCTCATCCGGCGGCGTGACGCCGGCCGCCTCCCCCATCCGGAGGAACCAGGACTCCCGCCAGAGTTGGCCGAGATTGGCTGCGGCCGTCATCGACTCCCGCAGCCAGGCGGCGACCGACGACGGGATGGGGACACCGAGCTCTCGGGCCAGAGCCAGGACGAAGAAGGCCGCCCGAAGCTGCGGAGCCGAGGCCTTAGTAGAGGTCACTGAAGAGTCGGAAGGCAGCTGCCCGAGCCAGATACGTGTCAGGGAGCCCAGCGCGCCATCGTGCTCGTGATGCCCGAGCGCGTGGGTAACGACGGTGGCGTCGAACGTGGTCTGTGGATCGATCGGGCCAGCGTTCGCTTGCCAGCCGAGCGGGCCGGCCGTCCGGCGGATGGTGGCCAGAAGTCGGCCGTCCGCCGGCATGCCGAGGAGGGCCGCATCGTAGGTGAGTTGGGGGTCCGCCATCGGTTTCGCCGCGGAGGCCGAAACGAAGCCGTCTGGAGTCGTGAGCGCGAGAGACGCCGGCGGCGGCCCGGCTGGGAGCGTAATCCCGTTGGCGCGCGAAATCTGCTGGGCGTTGATCAGCAGAGCGGCGGCCAGCGGGCCACTTACGCCGGCAGCGCCCGCTCTCGCGGTCAGGGCCGTCAGGATCGGACGCAGCGACCGGGGGAACGGAGCGCGCGAGGAGTCCGGCAGCAAGAGGTCGGCGAGCTGCCACACCGGCAGGATGGTCTCCAGGACCTGCAGGTCATCGAGGCGAGACGCCCGTGCTGGGTCGCTCACAACCGGCAGCTGCGCCGTGACCGAGTCAGCGATCTCCGACGGTACGGATACCCCGGCCATCTGCATGAGTTCGACGGCGGTTTGGGTCGCCGGCCAGGACGCGGACTGTTGTGGTCCGTACCGGTAGCGATCGCCGGCGCGCAGCGTCGGCAGGAACTGCGCGACCGGGGCCGCCGGGACGGCCTCGTTCAGCGCCACCAGCGCCTGGCCGGCCAGCCAGGCCCGCTGGAGGGGCGGGAGAGCGTCTTTGGGATTGTCCGGTTGATCGAGAGCAGCGCGCAGCCAGGTTGCCGTCTCAGCCTGCGAAAGCTGCGGAACGGCGGTGTGGTATCTGGCGATCAATCGGAGTGTCCACGACGTCAGGTACAGCGAGGGAGCGGCCACCAGGTTGGTGGTGCTCCGGTAGCCACCGCCGCCATCGCCGGTGTCCGCCCAGAGTCGCTCGAGTTGCATGAGGGTCAGGGCATCGGCGGCCCCGGGCTCGGCCGGCGCCGGGACCGCGGTGGCCGCCGGAGCGCAGGACGCGCTCGCCAGGAGCGCGGCGAGCGCGATCGCCGCGGACCTGACGAGCAGCCGAGTCGATACGGTCGGCATCTACGAATTAGCGACCGTGGTCACGAAATAGCCGCCGAATTGCGACGTAGCCCAGGCGCTTTCCGATGGGCAGCAGACGACCCAGTTGCTGGAGAACTGGATGCCGTTGAAGGAGTGGGTGATCAGCCAGACGTTGTTCACGGATGAGCTCCAGCTGGCGCTGCTGCCGGACCCGGCGATGCCAATGCCTGGGGGCATGGAGATGTTGACCGATACGGCGATGCCGCCAACCGACCAGTTATCAGTCAGATACATGGTGGTTGCGTTCCAGGGGCAGCACCCCAACCAGGCGGCCTGGGACTGGCCAGGGCCAAAGGTCATGGTGGCGACCCACCAGCCGGACTGTGCGTTCACCGTGGTTGAAAACCAGGCGGTGGTGTTGTCGCACAAGCCACCCGGCGGGCAGGTCCGGTTGCTGTTGGAGGCGGAAAGGGTTCCTGCCGCCGTAACCGTGTGCTTTGAGCCGGTTCTGCCCGTCAGGCCGGATACGTTCGTTGAACTCGTCACGGTCTGCGGGCCCAGTTGGACGTTCAGGGCCTGGAGGTCCCTGCTGGCGCTATAGGACTGCTTGGAGACGCCCGGCAGCGGAACCAGGACCGCAAACGAGCGGTCCGGGGACAAGTACACGACGGTCGAGTTTCCTACCGAGTGGGGGTTGGCGGCAGAAGCCGTCACGGCGGGCCCCGCCGCGAGAGCCACCAGCGTGGCCAGGGTAGCAACTCCCACCCTTTGGGGCGTGTGCCATCGCATTCCATTCATGGTGTCGAAACCTCCTTGAGATGTGGTTTTCGGACCCGACTGAGTTTCTCTATCGGTTGCGGAGGCGCACGAGCGGTGTGCTGGTGGTGGGGCATCGGTGGCCGGGATCGTAGGTCCTCCGGTCGATGGCTTCAATCCGCTGGATGGCTGACAGGCGGATGACCTACACGTCGCGCGGTTCGTCCGTGGCGCCGGTGCGCAGCCAGGCGGCCACGGCCTCCGCCCGGGTGTGAAACCCGTGGGCCAGGTACAGCCGCTGGAGATGGGCGGCGACCGTGCGTCGTGATACCTGCAGCCTGAAGGCGATGTCCTTGTCCGTCTTCCCGGACGCGATCAGGTCGAGGATCTCGAGCTGGCGCGGGGTGAAGTGGGTGCTCATGGTCATCCGTTTGAACCTCAGCCGTCAGGCTGCAGGCTACCCGCAGGGGACTGAGACGTCCACCCACCGAACGGAGGAAAAACTGCTGCGAACGGAGGAAAAACTGTTACCGCCGGCGCCGATCGGGGGAGGAAAACGGAGGAGACGAACGGGCCGAGCCCTTGAGGAGGCCCGCCGAGATGCGGCGGCAACGGCTTCTGCGCGGTTCTTGACGGACAGCCGCGCGAGCGGGTTCTCCACGTACGGGTTGACCGTCGTCTCTCTGAGGTGCAGGCGCTCCGCGATCATCGCGTTCGAATGGCCTACCCCTCCCCGGAGGGAGGGATCAAAGGAGCCCCTTGAAGGGCGGGAACTACGCCGTGCCGGCTGGCCGGTAGATCAGGATGGCGACGCCGTCGCCGACGGTCCTCGCCGACTCAAGCCGGAGGCGTTTCTTCCCGCTCGTCTTCCCGAAGAGGCGCTTGCCGCTGCCGAGGATCACCGGGAAGACCATCAGGCGCAACTCGTCGACAAGGTCGTGCTCGATCAGCGTCTGGTCGAGCTGCCGGCTGCCGTTTACCACGATGTCGCCGCCCCGCGCCTGCCTCAGCATCGAGACCTCCCCCACGACGTCAGCCCGAAGCACGGTCGTGTTTTTCCACTGAGGGTTCTTGAGGGTCGAAGAGACGACGTACGTGGGCATATTGTTGAACTTGTCGGCAAATTCGCCGGTCCGGGTCGGCCAGGCCCTGGCAAAGCCCTCGTACGTCACCCGCCCCAGCAGCAAGGCCTCGGCCTCGCGTGCCTCATCCATCTTGAACTTGTCCCCATCCTCCCCGCGGCTGATCTCGAAGGTCCAACCCGCGTCCGTGAAGTCCTCGTCGCCGCCAGGGGCCTCTATGACGCCGTCGAGCGAGACGAACTCGGTTATGACGATCCTTGCCATCTGGATCCTCCCTATATCGGCATTCGCCTGCCAGATTGTTTGGGTGTTTTGAGAGTTGCTTGTCACATTTTCGCCCTGGGCGGTGCATATACTCCAGAAAGGCATGAAGCACCCCCTGCTCGCGATTCTGGCCATCGGCATGCTGTCGGCCTGCGCCGGCATATCCGCCCCTGGGTCGGCGAAATCCGAGACGCCGCAGCAGGGCTTGGCTACCACCGGCCAGCGGATGAGCCAGGTGCAGTCGGTCAAATTCGACCTGGCGGGCACCGTGACGCTGACCCTGCCCCAGCCGCTCGTGGACCAGTTGCACGCCCAGGGCGGCTCCCAGGCCAGCCTCCTGAGCAGCACCACGACGATCAATCTGAAGATCACCGGCGCCGCCCAGCGCCCGGACCAACTCCAGGCGATGGTCACCGCGAAGATCGGTGGGGTCACCATCACGACCGAGGTCGTCGCCGTCGGCGGCACCCTTTACTACAAGGATCCGATGACTTCCAAATGGGTGGTCCTTAAGCGCGGCGACGTCGGCGCCCAGGGCAACGGCAAGGTCAAACTCTCGTACCAGACCATCCTGGACACGGCGCAGTCGGTCACCGAAGTCGGTGACCCGACCACCCTCAACGGCGTCAGCGTCGAGCATTACCGGCTGGTGCCCGACCTGGTCAAGCTGTTCGCCCAGGTGTCAGCCGATCACCAGGCAAAGAATCCCCAAGCCGCCGCCATCATCCAGGAAGCGCTGAAGAACGTGATCCTGACCGTGGACGTCTTCACCGGGGTGGACGACCATTTGATTCACCGGCTGAGCTACGACGCCGACGTCACCACCGACCTAAATCAGCTGGGGACGGCCTTCCCCCGCGACGGACAGCAGGGGCTGATCTTGCGTGTGGGCTCAGTGGCCCACCTCACGGCACACGCCGTGATCGATCTGCACGATTTCAACGCCAAGCTCACGATCCAGGCTCCCACGGTCGCCGCCTGACGGCTACTCCCTCCCTCAAGCACGGGAAATTGTCTCTCTTGCCCCTCCGGGCTGTTGCCTATTACGCAACAGTTCTTGCTTCGGGAACCTCGCGAACGTAGAATCAGCCGCGGAGGAAGGGGATGATCCCTGCCTCGTGTTGCCCAGCGCAATTGAGGGAGGTGGATTCGATGAGTCGGGGAAGGCTGGTCGTAGTCGCCCTCGCAGCCCTGTCGTTGATGGCCGTGTCATGCGGTGGTACCTCGGGCACCACACAGCAGGAGTTCAAGCTCGGCATTGGCGGTCCCTACACCGGGCCCGTGGCCAAGACCGGCGCCGAGTTCCAGCACGCGGCAACGATGGCGCTGGAAAAGGTCAACTACAAGATCGGCAGCTACAAGATCACGCCGGTCTGGGTCGACGAGGCCTCCGACCCCGCCAAGGCGTCATCGGCGTTAGAAGACGCCATTGTGGGCAAAGGCATCCAGATGGGCTGCCTTAACTGGCACAGCTCCGACGCCGTGGCAATGATGCCCGTCGCCGGCCGGCATAAGGTTCCCTACTTCTTCGGCATGGGGGCCACCGGGGTGGTCAACGACAACTTCAACAAGGACCGGGCCGTGAACGGCTACTGGATGGCCAAGGGCTGGCCGACGCCGCAGAAGCTGGCGACCCCCTACGGCGATGCCATCCAGGCGTTCATCGACGGCGGCAGCTACACCCCCAAGCACGGCAAGACGGTGGCCATCTGGGGCGAGGACACCGACTGGGGCCACAGCCTGACGGGCGCCATCAAGGATAAGTTCACGTCGCTTGGCTGGACCGTGGTTGACTCGCAATTCTTCAAGATCGATGCGACCGACCACCATACGATCCTGAACAAGTTCAAGAGTGAGCAGCCCTCAATCATCGCCGGCACCAGCACCGCGCCGGAGACGATGAGCGCCTTCATCAAGCAGGCCAAGGAAGTCGGGCTGGACAGCGTGCTGATCGCGGACGGGTTGGGCTACGTCGGGGACTTCTACAAGCTGGTCGGCTCGGCCTCCGACGGCGTGCTGGACATGCAGCCGCTGTTCGCCTCCCCAGCCGCCCAGCAGTTCGTCAGCACCTACAAGAGCCGGTTCGGCTCCGAGCCGAGCCCGAGCGCCGCCGGCCTGGCCTATGACTGGACCGGGTTCTGTCTCAAGATCCTGAAGCGGACCCTCGACAAGTACGGGTCGCTGACCAGCGACAACATCTATAAGGTGGGCCGCGACGAGCTCTGGACCGGCCAGCTGACCTACACCGACGGGATCATCATGAACGAGTACAAGTTCTCGCCGGACAGCATTCCGGATCCGGTGATCGGCAAGGGCGAGTACATTTTCCCGGTGATCCAGTACAAGGGCGGCACCGGCCAGATCGTTTTCCCGCCAGACGTCAAGCAGACCAACTTCACGGCACCTGCCTAAGCCTGGGCCAAAATTGCTAGTGTTCAGGGGCGGCTTCGAAAGCCGCCCCTGACCTGTCTTTGGAGACATGTAGGATGGCCCTCCTCGAAACGCACGGCCTGACCAAACGGTTCGGCGGCCTCCTGGCCGTGAACCGCGTCTCTCTCAGCGTCCACCAGGGCGAAATCCTGGGCCTGGTGGGGCCGAACGGCGCCGGCAAGACCGTCTTCTTGAACTGCATCGCTGGAATGCTGCGGCCGGACGACGGTCGGGTCAGCTTTCAGGGTGCCGACACCACCGGCGCGACGGCTGAACGGATGTGCCACCAGGGACTGGCGCGAACGTTCCAGATGCCGCAGCCCTTCCCGCGGATGACCGCGCTGGACACGGTCCTGGTCGCGGCCCAATTCGGTGCGCCAGGCAACGGCATGGCGCCGCGGGAGCTGGCGCGGCGATGCCTGGTCGAGGTCGCCTTCCCGCATCCGGAGACCACCCTGGTGAGCGGCCTCAATACGGTCGAGCTCAAACGACTCGATCTGGCGCGCGCCCTGGCCTCGCGGCCCAAGCTGCTGCTGCTCGATGAACTGGCGGCAGGACTCATGACCGGGCAGCTCGGACCACTGATGGACATCATCCGGCGGGTGCGAGACAGCGGCGTCACCATCATCATGGTCGAGCACGTGATGCCGACCATCATGGGTCTCTGCGACCGCCTGGCTGTGCTGCGCCAGGGTGAGAAGATCGCGGACGGGCCGACGCGGGAGGTGGCCCGCGATCCAGTGGTCATCGAGGCCTACCTGGGCGAGAGACACAAACCGGATGCTACGAGTCACTGAGCTCGACGCCGGCTACGGGTTCCTGCGGGTCGTCCACGGCATCAGCCTGCAGGTCAACCAGGGCGAGCTGGTGGCCCTGCTCGGTCCCAATGGCGCCGGCAAATCGACGACCCTCAAATGCATTGCGGGGCTGGTGCGCCCATGGAAGGGCGACATCGCGTTCCGGGGGCACTCGATCGGCGGCCTGCGAGGCGACCTGGTCAACGGGCTCGGCATCGGGCTGGTCTCCGAGTCCCTCAACCTGTTTACCGGCATGACCGTGTACGAGAACCTGTTGATGGGAGCCTACTCCGTGCCAGAGGCGGAGAAGCGGCGGCGCAGCCTGGACTTCGTCTTCAGCCTCTTCCCGCGGCTTGCTGAGCGCCGGCCCCAGCTGGCCGGCACCCTGAGCGGCGGGGAGCGAAAGATGCTCGCCATTGGCCGCGCCCTGATGGGCGGACCGAGCCTGCTGCTAGTGGATGAGCCGTCCCTTGGGCTCGCCCCCAAGCTCACGCAGCAGGTCTTCGATGCGCTGCGAAAGCTGAGCGACGATGGCCTGACCATTCTGCTGGTCGAGCAGAATGTCACCGCCACCCTGGAGATGGTCGACCGGGCCTACGTCCTGGAGCAGGGCGAGATCGTCCTCGAGGGGTCCGCCCAGAAGCTGTCCGAGAGCGAACACGTGAAGGACGTCTACCTGGGAGTCATGGCGTGAGCCTGGCCGTCCAGCGCTTGAGCCGGGAATTTCGGTCGCCGGTCACAACCGGGTTGATCGCCGGCGTACTGGCGCTGGCGATCTTCGGGGTGGTCCGCGGCGGGACCTTCATCCTGGTGGACAGCCTGGTCACCGGCGCTATCTGGGCGCTGGTCGCGGCCGGCCTCGCCCTCACCTTTGGCGTTATGGGTGTTCCGAACTTCGCCCAGGGGGAGTTCTTCATGGTGGGCACGCTGTCTGGCTATCTCGTGTACACGGCGTTGAGCGGTGTGCAGGGTCGCCCCTATGTGCCGTTCGTCACCATCCTGATGGCGCTGGTCGTCGGCTTCGTGCTGGGGGCCCTCGTGGACCTGGCGGTGTTCTCCCAGATGCGCCGCCGCATTCGGGAAGGCTGGGTGATGAACACCTTCGTCGTGACCGTCGGCATCTCGGTGGTCATGATCAACGCCCACCAGCTCATCTGGGGCACCGATTACAAGGGCATCGTCGCGTACTTCGACGGGCCGCCGATCCATGTCCTCGGGGTCTCGGTCGCGCTCGATCGGGTGTTCGCCATCAGCGTCGCGGCGGTCAGCATCGCCGGCCTCTGGTGGCTGCTGTCCTACTCCCGCATCGGCCGCGCCATCCGGGCGGTGTCGCAGGACGAGCCTGGCGCGCTGATGGTGGGTATCAACGTGGGCCGGATGCGCACTCTGACCTTCGCCATCAGCAGTGGCCTGGCGGCGCTGGCCGGCGCCACCCTCCTGTTCCAGTTCCCGTCATTCCCCTTCGTCGGGGTCAAGCCGCTGTATGTCGCCTGGACCGTCGTCATCCTGGCCGGGCTGGGCAACGTGGGCGGCGCCGTGGTGGCCGGCTTCATCATTGCCCTCCTGGAGGCCAACACGGGGTTCTTCATCGGCTCCGCCTGGGAGGACGTCGTGCCCTTTGCCTTGATCGTGCTCATCCTGGCAGTCCGGCCAACCGGGTTGTTTGGTCGGGCCGTGCGGTCGGTCTGGGAACAGTGACCGCGTTCCTGTGGCGCCGGCGCGGGCTGGGCGTTGCCCTCCTGGCGCTCGCGGTCCTGCCGCTGGTCCCGCCCTTCGATGCGGAGAACTTCCGTCGGTGGCTCGTGATCAGCGCCCTACTGGCGGGGTGGGCGATCGCCTTCGACTTCACGGCTGGCTACATCAATGTGGTCAACTTCGGGTTCGCCGCCTTCGCCGGCGCCGGCGGGTACGCCTCCGCTCTGGTCACCATCCATTACGGATTGCCCATCTGGGTCAGCATGTTCGCTGGTGTCATCCTGGCCGGGATCCTCGGGTTCCTGACGGGCGTCCTAACGCTGCGGTTCCGTGGCATTTACGCGGCGGTGGCGGCCTGGTTCCTGGGTCTGGCCCTGCTCGGAATCACCCGGAACGTGTCGCCGATCACCCGGGGCCCGCTCGGCCTGATCGTGCCCACCTTTTTCAGCACCGATTCGAACTTGCCCTACTACTACGTCGTGCTCGCGATGATGCTGGTGACCTACCTGGTCCTCAAGGCGGTGACGGAATCGCGGGCGGGGCTCGCCTTCCGGGCGATTGGGCAGAACATGGAGGCGGCGCGCGCTTCCGGGGTCAACCCCACCCGCTACCGGATCCTCAACTTCACGCTCTCCTGCATGTTCGCCGGATGGCTGGGTGCGTTTTATGCCCACTACTACGCCATCCTGACGCCGGACGTGATGGCCACTTCCCAGACGGTGCAGGTGCTGGTGGCCGCCTACCTGGGCGGCCGGGGGAGCCTGTGGGGTCCGGCGGCCGCCGCCTTCCCCCTCGTGTTTTCGACCGAGTGGCTGCGCTCCAACCTCGATCGGTTTCCCGGGCTCGACCTCGTCGTCTACGGACTGGCCCTGATCCTGGTGATGGTGTACTACCCCGGTGGATTCGCGGAGCTGGTCCATGCGATTCGAGACCGGCGGTTGCGCCTGCCCGGACTCCGAATGCGAACGGCCGCCGCGCCCCAGCCGGGTGAGGCAGGCGCCGTGCTCTCCGACGTTCGTGAGTGAGCCGTGGAGCCCGTTCGATATCTGGCCCTGGGGGATTCGTACACGATCGGAACCGGTGCCACCGCCCCAAAGCGGAACTTTCCGAGCCTCCTGGCCGGGCGCCTTCAGGGGGCGAGCGGCCGGCCGGTCGCCGTCCAGAATCCGGCGGTGAATGGGTTCACCGCCCGGGACCTCATCGGGACTGAACTCCCCCAGGTCCAGCAGGTGCCCCACCTGGTCAGCATCCTGATCGGGGCCAATGACGTGGTCCATGGCTCCGACGATGCCGCCTACCGGGGGGCGCTCCAGACCATCTACGATTTCGTGGCCCGCTTTCGGCTTCACGCCGGCCGCGTGCTGACCGTGGCCATCCCGGACTTCTCCGTGGTTCCCACGGCGGGTGACTACGGGAGCCCAGCTGCTCTTCGAGCTCGGATCGATACCTTCAACCAGATCGCGGCTGGAGAGTCCCAGGGTCACGGCTTTCATTTCGTCGACATCAGCGACGTGAGCCGCTCGGGCATCGGCCGACCCGACTGGATCGCCGGCGACGGGCTGCATCCGGGGGACGCCCAGTACGCGGCCTGGGCAGACGTTATCTGGAGCGCGGTGGAGGCGGACTGGATGCGGGTGGCGAAGCCTAAAGCGCCAGTCCACTAGAATCCCGGTACGGATTTCGGTCAGCAGGGAGGGGTCCCATGCCCGTGTCGGCGACGAATTCCAAAGTCGTCTACGACGCCATCAAAGCCGCCGGCGTCCGGCTGGTCAGCGCCCTCCCCGAAACCTGGCTCGTCCACCTGGTGCGGCTGGCGGACGAAGACCCCGACATGATCCTGGTGCGCCTGGCCAAAGAAGAGGAGGGCGTCGGGATCTCGACCGGGGCCCATTTCGCCGGCCTGCGAACGGCCCTGCTGATGCAGAACCACGGCTTCCTGCAGTCGATCAACGGGATCGCGTCGCTGGCCCTCCTCTACAAGATTCCCCTGCTGTTGCTGATCACCGACCGGGGCACCATGGGCGAACGCGACCCCTGGCAGACCGAGGGCGGCAAATACACGCGGAAGGTGCTGGACGCGCTCAACCTCGTTCGCGACGAACTCAACCGGCCCGATGAGGTGCGCGGCAAGGTGGCAAAGGCCATGACGCTGGCGCAGAGCTCGCTCTCGCCGGTCGCACTGCTGCTGGGCCGTGACCTGATGTGGGAGGAGCCCACGGCATGAAACGGATCGACTGTCTCCGGGCCATCTACCCCGAGCTCGAGGATGGCGCCGTGGTAACCATCATGGGGGCGGTAGCGGCCGGGCTCTACT
>Ga0209802_1000125_pt1 | contig 55967 bp, 66 predicted proteins | sample GraSoiAngelo_129_FD_185886 | JGI IMG/M metagenome (GOLD analysis project Ga0209802, IMG submission 185886) | Grasslands soil microbial communities from the Angelo Coastal Reserve, California, USA - 14_0927_12_40cm (SPAdes) (version 2) | ecosystem: Environmental > Terrestrial > Soil > Grasslands ...
TTTTCTGCTCCTTCCAAGTGGACCCGCAGACGTGGCAGTTGTGATACCTAAACTCGTCCGTTTCCCCAGATGAACGAGTACAGGGTCCCGTAGTCCCACAGACCGGACAGGTGTGAGTTGTCTGCTCTAACGTCTTAATCGGTTCCGAGCGTCATCCCACCCTGATTATGTCTTCCTGTGGCTTAGATAGTTGTTGGTAGCCGCCTGCAGTGACTAAGACATCCTGCTCCAGGTTGCAAGTCCCGAGCTTGCTTGTTACTGAAGGTTCGATCGTGAAGACCATGTCTTTCTGAACCGACTTCTCCACCTGCTTACCATACCGGTTCGGCCATCTGGGACCGAGCAGGGGCCCGATCTCATGGGTGCTCCGGCCCAAAACGTGTCCCAAGGCATGCTTGTACTCAGGATACCCTTTCTTGACTATCAGCTTTCTGCCAGCACTATCGACTTGGTATCCTATGGTTCCGGGCTTTAGCGCTGCGAGAGCGGCATCGTTTGCAGCCCTTGCGGTCTCGAACATTCGTTTCACAGAGTTCGGAATGTTTCCAGGCCCGACGAAATAGACTCGCTGGATGTCGCTGCAGTAGCCCTCATAGTTGACTCCGAAGTCGAGCTTGACGAAATCACCGTTTCTAATAATTGCGTTGTGATAGCCTATATGTCCCATCGGATTGCCAGCGACATTCACCGACGGACAGCGGTCATAGGCCCAAGCTGTGGATAGGCCCTTTTCAGCGACAAGTTTGTGGGCGAACTCGTGGACATACTTATCCCTCTTACCCGGCCTGATAGCATCTTCAACACCATCGTAGATCTTTTCGCACTCAACAATCGCCTTCTTTACCAGTTCTACTTCCTCAGGAACGAGCCTCGCACGCAACGCAATAGCCAAGTCCTCCCCTGATACGAACCGTTTGGAATATCCCTTCATAGCCCGTTTGAGATACGCTTCCATGCCGCTCGTCAGGCCATCTGCAGCACCCTCGTCGTAACTTGTGTTAACTGCGATGCTCTTCGGTTTCCTTCTTCCGATGATCTGTTTCAGCTTAGGAGCTGCACCTTCGGTCGTGTAGCCAACTACCTCGTCGTAGAACTTGTTCTGTTTGATCGTATCGACTTCCAGGCTTCCGACTACAGCGGTCTTCGTTCCATCTTGGTCGATTATTGCTGCGGACCTCCACGTTAGATCACTGAATCTCAGATCCTGAGCTAGTGGATCTTCGTTCCCTTCCCGCGTGAATGTAATCCAGATGTCTATTCCCTGTTCCCTCATCGTCTGCTGAATCCACTTCAGCTTCTTCCTGAGAAATTCCATCTTTAGGGGGACTTTGTCGAGCTTCACGGAGAATAACCATGCGGGAATTGACTTATTGCTTTCTGTTCCAGACGACTTCCGAGAACGTCACCCGTAGAATTGCGCTCCGACCATTAGGAACACCATTTGCCGTCTCATCAAGCCGATTGGACACCAAGGCTATTAGTAATCGATTCCTGAAATCTCCATTGATGCAAACAGAGCAATACTCGACCAGCCAGTTCGCCAGGGACGTTGACACCTGCGTCCGGAAATGCCCAAATGAGTCAGAAGTTCTGAGATGGATCAAACCGCTCCTCGAGAAGCTCGTTCGGAGCCCCGGATCAGTTCCGGCCGAGGCGTTCGCCCCTAGAAAGGACAGGTTCGCGATGAACCTGATCCATATGCCAAGGGACGAGAGGTTCTCCATGGTCGGAGGAGTCTGGCATCCTGGCCAGACGACTCCAATCCACGACCATCTGACATGGGCGCTTATCGGGGTCTATGATGGCGAAGAGAGGGAAGCACTGTTCCGCAGAACAAATGATGGATCGAATCCCAAGATCGCGAAAATCGAGAAGGTCAGCGAGAAGATCAACACGAAGGGACACGTGACAGTTCTAGGCAACCGTGGCATCCATAGAGTCGACAATATTTCGGGGAAACCAACAACGAGCATTCACGTCTATGGCCGTGATATTGGCCATGCGGAACGACACAGCTACGACCCAGTTACCGGAGAAATAAGCAGGTTCGTGTCCAGATACTGCAACGTCCTCCGAGACAAAGAACGATTCTAGAAGAAAGCAGTCCTCCGCGGACCCCAACTCGTTCAAACCAACGCTTCTTCGTTTCTCAGCCTCATAACTCGACGTTGTGCCTCAAACTCGCCAGGGAACTGGCCGATCAGAAAATGCTTGAGTGGCCATGGCATCAGCAGTGTCACCTTTTCAAATACGATGAATAGTGCCCAGCTGAACGAGAAGACAAATCCCGTTAGCTCCTCACCATCGCCCCTAGGTCCCAGGAAGACTAGACTAGTTTCTCGCTTATCTCCATAGCGTCTTTTGTATTGTCTGAGAATTCCAGGAGGGTTTCCACTGTCCGGCTCTTGTAGGGACCCTTGTTCCGAACATACTCCAGATAGTCTTGCATCTGATCCTTGAATATGCCCACGTTGTCGGCGACGACGACGCTGCCCTTGTGAAGATTCCTCTCGACCGCTTTCAGATAGGCGAGGTATTGCGTCTTCTCCGCGTCTAAGAAGACCAGATCAAAGCTTCCAGAGAGCTTCTGCAATTCTGTTCTTCCATCTCCTTCTACCATCGTGATCTTCTCTTCCATGTTTGCCCGCTTGATGTTCTTCTTGGCTATGCGCACATGTTCCGGGTCCTTCTCGACCGAGACGATCTCAACTCCAGGGGGCGAGTTCTTGGCCATCAGTATGGCCGAGTAACCATAGAGGGCTCCGACTTCTAGAATTCGCTTTGGCTTAGTCTTCTTGACTATTTCCGCGAGTATCTTTCCCTTGACGGGTCCGATAGATGGGATAAACGAACGCTCGCCGATAGCCTCGATTTCTTTGAGGACGATGTCCGCGGGGTCCCGTGGCATCTTCATTGCCTTAACTCTACCATCAACTTAGTCATCTATACTTAACGAGAACACGTAAAGTCGAGTGCACACGTGTTTCTCTTTAGTTCTCTAGAGAGACAGTAGCCCCGGTTCAAATCTAGCGAGTCACAGGGGTCTTAGTAGGAAAAAGGCAGGAAAAGAGCAGGATTGCAACTGAGAATGCTCAAGGGCAAGATTCACAGGGCACGAGTGACGGGCTCCGATCTCAACTACGAGGGAAGCATCGAGATAGACTCGTCCCTGATGGAGGCTGCTGGCATTCTCCCCTTCGAGAAGGTCGATATCTGGAGTATTACAACCGGCGAGAGGTTCTCCACCTACGCACTCCCTGCTGACCCGCGAAGCGGAACTATCGCGCTCAACGGAGCGGCTGCCCGCAAAGTACAGCCGGGGGACGAGATCATCATCACAGCATTCGTATCGATGAATGAGAAAGAGGCCGAACAATGGAATCCGAAAATCGTCTTTGTCGACGAGAAGAACAGGTTCAAACCTCTTACCCATGCTCCTAGAACGCTAGCCCATCCACGAAAACTAGCCCACTAAGGCCGTCGAACAGGCAGCCGAAAGACTCCCGCTCCATCAATCTCGTTTCTGAGCGGACGCTAGAAACATAGGAATCTTTACCGCTTCTTCTTGCGTGCTGGAGCAGCAGGAAGACAACGCGTCAACGCTTACCTTCTCTAGTCCGTTGTCTTTCAACATGACAGCAATGTCCTCCATCTTGAACCCAAGCCACAGGTCCGCGTGTTCTTTCCGAAGCCACTCGTGGCTATGTTCTTGGAGGTCGGAGAACGCGATTCTCCCTCCCGGTTTGAGCACTCTCGACATCTCCCCGACCGCCGCCCTTGGGTGTGGGCAGTGGTGCAATACCATGTTGCCGATTACAACATTGACAGATGAATCTTGCAACTGCATACGTTCCACATTTCCAATCCGAAATTCCACTTTTCCTTTCCCCAGTTTCGCAATTGCTTCATCACTCATCCCCCTTGAGAAGTCGAGGGCGATGACTTTTCGTGCGACCATAGCAGCTGCTTCCGTCAGAAACCCTGTTCCAGCGCCTACGTCTAGAACGGTGTCGTCGGGACTGATTCGAGCCGCGTTTAACACAGCGTCCCGTACCTCTTCGCCATAGAAGCTCTTTCTCATCACGTCCCATTGAGGAGAAACGAGTTCGAAGTAATCTCGCACTTTGCGCGACATGGACATCTAAATCGTACCGCTGGAATCAGTTAAAGAATGCGCAGCGTACATTGTTTTCCAAGATACACCGTTTAGCTGATGGAAACGTGGTGGTTGAATCTGATTTCTACAGGGTCCGGCTTCGATTCAAACGTCTCTTCGCCGACCCCGCAATCTTCGAAGACCAGAAGAACGCTGTCCGACGATTTCTCATATCGCCACATCTCGCTAGCAACCAGGTTGCAATCTATCAGATAACAGACGATATTTCACCCTCTGATAACGTTGGGAAATCGCCTGACATTGCCGGGACCGCCAAGTACATTCATCGCGGAAGAGTCGTTCGTTCAGAGTACCTAGAAAACTCGAACGTGACACTGGAGTATGCGGATTTTGGCAGCGGCCTCTCGCCCGATGATCACCAGAGACTATGGAATCGACGGAAATGGGGACGAATGAACTTCGACCTCGAGGAATTTCACCACGAGCACTTGAAGATCGAAATACCTGCTGTTCCTGAACTCTATGAGATGCTTCGCTCTAGAGCTGACCCGACTACACTCGTAGATGTCGAGCTTCCAGAACTTTCGGACAACTTCTTTCGTTCCGCTGTTGGCTACTTAGAAATCCGCCTGAAACAGCTTGCCGAACTGGAGCATCAGATAATCGACATCTACGTTGCCCGAGACTTGCTTCCGGAGGAGAAGGCGGCGTTAGAGAAGAGACTGACCCGTCCGTCGACGCAGTCTACGATTTACATCATGTTGTCGAAAGCCGAGGGAACCGCGCATCTGTAGCGATATTTATCCAAGGCAGAAAGTCTATGCTACTTGCTTGTAGGATTCGACGAAGTCTGGGTCAATTACTCCTGAAATGACTCTTTCAGAACCGTCGGGAAGAATTACCGGCGTGCCTGCAGCATGGTAGGGGAGCTCGAATCTCTCCAACTTCTCAGGAGATTCAACTTCGAAGAGCTTGCGGCAGGTCCCGTTTTGGTAGTGAAAGCAGTAGATTTTCTCGACACGTCTTTCTCCAAATCCGCCGGCTCGACCTCCGGCAGCGTGAGAGTCCTCAGGTAGTTGGAGAATATAGACGGAGTTTTCTCCTTGAAGGGTTTTCAGGTCAACCGGGCTTTGCGCGACTAGTATCCGACGGCCTTTTTCGGAGACAAGCAGGGAGAGTTCTTCGAGAGGGGTCATGTTATTCCGAACCGCTTCGTCGTGTGGAAATATCTATGCCGAGGGTCAAAGGAAGCTGATCGTCGCGTCCTTTCTGCCGATTCGGACCAGTTTCTCGATCTCTTTGCTCTCTTCCTCGTTGAGGGGTGTGTAGAGACGGTTCTCGCTGTCGTTGCCTGAGTATCGGCCGGCTATGAGGTATGCGTCCCTATTCGCTTCTTTCAGTACAGTGACTCGGTTCAGTGCGTCCTTCGCTGTGTAGAGATAGAGAGGACTCGGATCGAACTTCTGAACGTCTTTCTTGGAAAGCTGCTTTTTCTCAATAGGCATCGGTCTGTTTCGCCGGCTCCTTCATCAAGCGTGATATTAGTTAAGCCTTGATGATACGACTCGTCTCCATACGGATCTAATCTCCAAAAAAAGGGGATGTTCATAGTCATCTTTCTTCCCTGGTCTACTTTCTTGGCCTTACGAAGGCTGCGGCTACGGCCACGAGCACAGCGACAAGTGTCAGGGCTCCCCCTACAATGAGGGCTGCCGCAAGAGCCAACACTTGCTCTGGTGCTCCGAGGCTGGCTGCTTCGACCGTCACTAGAAAGTTACCGATAGCGTAGAATAGTCCACCTACTATGAAGCTCTTGAAGTGGTCGAAGACGCCAGGGAAGCTCTCTGTCAGGGTACTGTTCTCCGATAGTGGTGATGCGCCGAGGAATATTGCAGATACGAATGCGTATCCTGCGATGACAAGCATCGCCCATCCTTGGAGAGCCGTCTGAGCCGTTTTGAGAGAGGTGAATGCAGTGGAGGTGAGGAAGACGCTGAAAGCGAGTAGTACAGCGCCAACGGCGAGGCTGTGCCAGTTCTTGAAGGCTGTGGTCATTGCATGCCTATACGTTTCTGTTGCCATTTTTCTTCGAAGTCGGGCGCGAGTCAGAATCGGGTATGAAAACCTGTTTTTGTTCAAGACTTGGACAGTGATTTACGAACTTTTCAGCCAGAAAAGACCGATTCCCGGCAGATTACTCCTTCGGAACCATTTTTTACTGACTCATTGTACGAAAAGTAAACTCTGATTCATCAGAAGGCGGCTTTCTTGCGCTAACAGGGACACCCAAAGAAGCGAGGCTGGTCCTATCGTTCTCAATTCCTCGTTTAATATGGCTTAAATGGGAAACATTAACCCGAATCCTTCTGATCGAAAAATGAAAATGCCCATACTCGTACTGGGAGTGGTAGTACTCGTTGCAGGTCTCGGAACCTGGGGCTACCTTTACTCCATGAACATACACCATACAATTCAGCTCGGAGGCATTGGACTGGCGGTCTTAGGCGCTATTATCGCTGCTGGAGGCGCTATGATGAAGACGGTCAGTGTAGGTGCTACCACAAGTGCTGGACAGTTCGCCTGTGCGAAGTGCGGCGCTAAGTTCAACTCTGAAGCGGCTTTGAACCAGCACACCAAAGACAAACACGGAATGTAGCTCGCTCAACCATCTTTCCTCTGAAAGAGACAAACACTCCAGTAAACTTCCGTGTTGTGCTCCCCTCAAATTTTTCCCGGTTTCTTATCGTCAGGATTTCTTTTCCCAGGATTTGACGAATCCCAGCTAGGAGTGCTCAGAGGTAAGGGATTCGTGAGGCCTTGGTTTATTGCTAGACTTTGAGCTGGCCCGATCTTCGCAAGGATTCAACCTGTCCCTGAGTGTACCGGAACATAATGTCACCGCGCTCTGGCTGGAAGTCCCAAGGAGCGACTAGTACCGTATCGCCCATCTTGATCCAAACGCGGCGTTTCATTTTTCCCCGAATTCGACACACCCGGGTGACGCCGTCAGCGCACTCGACCAGTACTCTGTCGTAGCCAAGGAGATTTTTGACGGTCCCGTAAAGCTGGCCTGGACCAGGTGTGAGCATCTCGCTGAGGTTGGCCTCGCTGAGGACCTTTCGCTTACCCATACTATCATCCTACTGGAGTATGGCGGTGATATTAAAGGCCAAAACACAGAACCGTAATCCTACGACGGTTTAGTTCTTCCACTTAACTGAGCAACCGAAGGGTCTTGTATCTTGGACAGAAGGCTTGTGACCTGCGAGGATCGCGTCCAAAGCGTCTCTCAGATCTTTGGTTTTCACTGACTCAGGGTTTCGATTATCGTCGATTCTACCCTTGTACTGAAGCCGACGTTGCTGGTCAAACGCGAAAACGTGGGGCGTACAAATTGCGCCATATTTCTTGGCGATCTCCTGCGTATCATCTCTCAGGTATGGAAAGTTGAATCCGCGTTCCTTGGCTCTCTTGATCATGTTTGGATAGCTGTCTTCTGGATAGCCGCTGTCATCGTTGCTGTTTATCGCCACCAGGGTAACTCCTTTCGCTGAATAATCCTTCTGAATCTGAACCATCCGGTCTTCGTAGGCTTGGACGTAAGGGCAGTGATTACAACTGAAAACAACCACTAATGCTTTCTTGTCAGACAAGCTCTTCAGACTGTGAGTCTTGCCATCGATTCCTTTCAGTTGAAAATCGACCGCAGATGCACCCAATGGAAGACCGACTGAGTCTAGGGTTGTCGGTGAGGTAGGCATAGTCGAATCCGCATGAGGAAGGCCTTAGAAACCTTTCCGGCCTTGATCTCATGAGCAGGTTGGATTGAAGACAAGAGCAATGGTAGGCATCTCAGGGTTCAGCTACGCGGGATGGAAAGGAAACTTCTACCCGAAGAACCTGAAAAGTGAAGAATTCCTATCCTATTATTCTCAACGGCTCAACAGCGTAGAAATCAACAGCTCCTTCTACGCCCCTCCAAGCCTCGCAATGGTAAAATCATGGGCCAGCAAGACCGGCGATAATTTCAGGTTCTCGTTCAAAGCACCGAGACAGATTACTCACATCTTGAAACTCGGGAAGGGATCGGTCGAAGCTACCGAGAGACTCGGAATCACACTCAGATCTCTCGGAGAGAAGAATGGTCCCATTCTCTTTCAACTCCCACCCTACTCGAAACAGGACTTGAAACTCCTAGAAGACTTCCTCACGAGCACTTCCAAGATTGGAGAAAGAGTGTTCGAGTTCAGACATGAATCTTGGCTGAACGATCCCACCTATACTACTCTGGAGAAACACGATGCTGACTTTTGCATCGCAGAAACAGAGGACATGAAACCCGTCTTCAAAGTGACTGGAAAGACGCCATATTTCAGACTCCGAAGAGAATCATACGATGCAAAAATGATTGATGACTGGACCGGGAGGATCAAAGAAACGAGTAGGGGAAGAGAGTCTGTCTACGTCTACCTGCGCCACGACGAGAACGGAGACAACGCTGCTAGGGCGTTGAAGATTCTAGAATCGTTTGCTTGATAAGAGAAGCCAACTCGAATCGGCGGTCGTGAAGGATTATCCTATGTCGTTTTTGCGGCCGCTTTCTTTAGCTCGTCGTAGTTCGGTTCCTTGGTCGGGTCGTCGGTGACCCATTTGTAGACCACGACTCCATTGTGATCCAGTATGAAGACAGCTCTCTTCGCAACCGTGTAACCCTTCAGGTTGCCAAAGTTTTCATGGTACACGTTGTACAGTTTCACAACCTCTCTGTTGTAATCGCTGAGAATCGGGAAGTTGAGATTGTTGTTCTGCGCGAAAGCCTTGTTCGTGAACGGATCGTTGACGCTTATTCCTACGACCTGGGCATTGATCTTGTTCAGCTCCTGCATGCTATCCCGCAAAGTGCACATTTCACGAGTGCATACGGTCGTGAACGCTCCTGGGAAGAACGCGAGAAGCGTTGCACCGTTGGGTTTCAGAAACTCTTGAACGCTGCGAGGTTTCCGGTCCGTGTCGGGGAGCGTGAAGTTCGGAGCTTTTTCGCCCTGGTTGACCATTGTCAATCGAGTCAGGCGAGGGGTTGAGGATGTTTCTAAACTTTACAGCCTTCCGGTCGCGAAGACCAGGTCCTGAAAGATCAAGAGGGTCTGGTGAGTTCGAAAAATAAAGTTGGGGAGCCTAGGAGTGTTTTCTAGGCCCACTAGTCGTCGTTGCTTTGGTCGTCGGAGTTGTCGTTGTCTTTGTTGTCCGCGCAAGCATTAGCGTCGTTGGTGTTGTTGCCGTTAGAGTGAAGCCCGTGAGTGTTGGTTGTATCGTTGTCGATCTTGGTGGAGTGAGTTGCGTCATGCTGCGGGGTGTGCTTGGCCAGAGCGGCCATGAACCCGTGTGCCTTGCCCACTATTGACGTGTCCTGCTTGTCATGTCCCTTTGCAAGGTGCTTACCTTCGTTACTATGGCTACTTGAGTCAGTGCTCGTCTGGTCAGAAGCGCACGTTGTCGGGTTGGTGTCTGTCGAGGGAGTGCAGTTACTAGTACAACTTGGGCTAGTTGGCGTTCTGCCATTGTTGTTATTGTTGTTGCTGGAGGCCTGTAGCGCAGGGCTGTGAAGAAGGAAGGGCACGAGGAAAGCGCCGATTCCTGCAACGATCAGGGCGATGGCGCCCACTTTGCGTTTGGCTGATGAATCCATTCTTGTTTTTCCTTTCTCCCTTTTCTTGGAGTTGAATCCCCCGGTTTGAGAGGGCTGGGTATATGATACAACGATTTGAACAGCCAGAAAGGTGTCAAATCGAGCCTGTTTTCCGATTGATCTTTGAGTGTCTTAGAGTGTGTGATTTCGAGCTATAGGACTCGCAGAAAGAGGTACAGGATGAGAAGGTTGGGAATGGTTACGAGAAGGCCGATTTTCGAGAACTCAACAAATCCAAATCCTGACCCCCGGCTCTCAGCCTCTTCCAGTACAATGACATTACTCGCTGCGCCCAAGAGACTGATACCTCCAGCGAGTGTGCTGGCGCCGGCTAGAGCCATCCATGCTTTGACATCGGCCCCGGTGAAGCCTGCCGCCTGCATCGCCTTGATGTAGACTGCAACAAATGGAACGTTGCTCAGGAGTTGGCTGAAGAATGCGCTGGCCAAAATTATCGTTACAAGCGAGAGTCCAGGGTCCGACCTGTTGAGAACGGGCAAGTAGATCATGAGGCTCTGGAGAGCGTTTGACTCCCAGAACGCTTGCATGACGATGAAGAGTGAGATGAAGAAGAGGATTATCCCCCAGTCGACAGATCGGAGAATCTCTCTCCGTCGCCCGCTACCTAGAAAAACAATTGTTGCGCCCAGTAGAGAGATTGTTCCGAGGTTGAAGTTTCCCTGTATCCCAAACAGTTCGGCGATTCCGACGAGGAAGAAACCTAGCACAACTATTCCAGCAGCCCAGCCAGATAGCTTTGCTAGCTTTCGATCTTTGATTGCTTCTCGAGGATTAACTTGGAGTTGCGCTAGTGTCGAGTTCGCGAATTCCTTCCTGTAGTACCATCTGAGAATTAGGTATGTGACTCCGAGCCCTGCTAATGTCGGAGGGGCAAGATAGTAAAGAAAATCCAGCATCGGGTTTGGGATTCCTGTTGATAGTGCGATCAGAAGGTTCTGCGGGTTACCAATGGCCGTCATTGTGCTGCCAATGGTCACTCCCAACGCGAGTGTGATGAGAAAGACTCCGGGCCTGATCCGCAGCTGCTTGGCGACACTCAACATGATAGGTGTGGCCATAAGTGCCAATGTGTCGTTAACCAAGAACGCCGACATCATGCTTATTCCAATCAGAACCAGACCGAAGGCTTTCTGCGGCGACTTGGCAACGCGTAGAAGCTTCAACGTTAGGTACTCTAGGAGACCGGAAAGATCCATCCCAGCAACCACAGAAAACATCCCAAGAAGGAAGAAAATCACGTTGAGGTTAATTGACGCGTAAGCATCTCCCAGCGGGATAGCACCTGAGAAGATCATTGCGACAGCTCCTGCCATCATAATGGTCCAGACTGGAATGCGAAACCATCGGAGGTTTCGCAGAATTATCAGCACGTAGACCGCTACGAAGATAGCGATTGGAAGATAGTACAGGGTCAATTTGTGTAGAGACCCGAAGCGATTCCTTTCAGTTCCAAACAGCTTGGAGAAATTCCGGATTTCTCCTGAATATGACCTCTCCGGACGGACAGGTAGGGGCCAGATCTAGGCTCCTAGCAGGCCAGACTCCACTCTTCCTACTGATGCCCTATAGTTCTTCGAGCATCTTCTTGGACCAGAGAGGTGAAGCTTCCGGTTTCTTCGGGGAATCCTTGTCCTTTTTCACTTTGGGCTTCGTAGGAGGTTTCTCTGGCCTAGTCGCTTCGGGAATCAGGCCCTTGTTGGGGAGAACAGGTTTGGGTCCTGCTGGGTCTTGACCTTGTCCGATGACGGCGCCCTCCGGATCTCGCAGAATACCGTTCTCGTAGAAGGCCTTGTAGTGTCCATTGTAATCGTAGATGAATCCGTCGTCGTCCATCCAAGCGACGTTTTGGCCATCGAAGTCAACGATTCTATGGTCCTTGAGTAGTCTGTACCTTGCTGTCCCGTTCTCGTCCCATATTACATCGATTTCTTCTTCTTCGGCTTCTGGTCCTAGTTCCAAGTTCGTCTCCTCACCCAGTTATCTCTCAAGCTAAGAAGGTTACCGATGATATTGATAACAAAGTAGGGAATTGGGATCTAATGAGACTTTGACCTCCTTGTTCAAATAGCTGGAAGACAAGTATACGGCCTGATGGCTGTTCAAGGAGACAGGCACATCTGTCCTGTCTGTGGGCAAATCGGGCCCTGCATCTATGCTGGTTGGGACGACCGAGACGACTTCAGAGTTCACAACTGTCACGTCTGCGGCTCAACCTGGAAGGAACCGAAAACAGGTCCAGATCCAGCAGCGAAACCAACATTAGATCAACAAGCTCCGCAGTTAGCCTAAGTACAAACTCCGGCAGATCAGAACCAAGATCCAACGTAGATATACCAGTCGCAACGGCGGACCATATTGAATAGGGTTGCCGCGTCAGTCAAGGACTTTTCGTATTAGGACTCGACAGAAAAAGACGAACAGGTCCAGAAAGCGTACGGGTTCGAGCCGAAAAATAAGCAACCCTTTCAAGAGCAAACATTAGCCCGGGAAGCAGTCTTCTGGCAAGAACGATACGAATGTGCTAGCTAGCCATCTTGCCAAAATTGTCCAGAATAGTAACGAAGGATTTCTCCATCGAAGCCAAACCACCCGTCGGCCCATGTTCGTCTATGACGATATACTCGTTCGGCGAGTGCGCCAGGGCTCCGTGGCCGAGCCCTCCTATCACCACCGGGAGGTTGAGGGGTTTTCTGTTGAACATTGCAAAGGGCGCGCTGCCCGCGATCGTAGGCCATAGCTCCGGATCTTTTCCCAGCTCCTTGTAGGACTTGATAACGGCTTGGGCAGGCGGGCTCTGATAGCTTGTCCGCGACGATCCGTATCCCGATTCCATTACGCGTATCTGGATATCCTTGAAGCCATACTGGTCTAGATGGTTTCTGATCATCGGCATTACGTCGTCTTTCCTCATGTTCGGAACCAGGCGAACATCCATCTTGACCGTAATCTTGTGCGGGAGCAGAGTCTTTGTCTCCGGTCCCGTGTAGCCGGCTGATATGCCGTTGATGTTGAGGGTGGGATCAAAAAGATACTTCTTCAACGCTTCAATACCATGGGTGTCGCCGATGAACCTGTCGACCTTCATCTCCTCCTTGACGGAGGCATCATTGAAGGTCTTCTCGAGCTTCGGTAGGAGCTCGCGGTCTTCCTTGTTAGGAACCTGGGCGTGACGGTAAAAGTCCTGGATGGTCACCTTGTTGCCATCAGGACCGGTCATCGTGGATAGTGCCTGGATCATTCTCCAGACCGGGCTGTCTACCCAGCTCTTGTTGCTTCCATGTATTCCAAACTCCTTGGGACCTTTTCCCCAGGTGGCTCCGTCGAGTTCGAGTTCGAAGTATACGATCCCCTTGACGCCGAGGTACATTACCACTTTTCCGGTCCTGTCTTGTGAGCAGAACGGAAAGAAGACTGCCTTGGCTGCTTGTAGCTCTTTTTCGTGTTTCGAAATGAACTCGGGGAGGTGGCGGCTTCCGAGTTCTTCCTCTCCCTCAACAATGAATAGAAGATTGACAGGGAACTTTTGCTTTGTGGCTTTGATCGACTCGCAGGCATTCAGGAACCCGCGCAGTTCTCCCTTCGTGTTGAACGCGCCTCTTGCAACAAGGCATCGACCGAACGGTGGAACATCCGTCAGCGTTCCCGCTAGCGGGTCTACGCGCCAGCCGGGCTCGTCGACTGGCATGGTATCGTACATCATGTAGACAACGATTGTCCTGTCTGCTCCTGCGTCGTAATTGCCGTAGACTACTGGGTTTCCGCTGGTCTCCTCCAGGCTTGCTTTGGCACCGAGACTCGTGAGATAGCTGAGGATGAGGCTGGCGCAATCTCTCACTCCCTTGTTCTCCGGGGAGATGGAGGGTTGGCGGACGAGCTCCTGGAGTTTGGCTATGTGTTGTGGGAGGTTCTTGTCGATGTGGGCGAAGACCTTTCCACGATCAAGCGGCATGATTTCGCCTGACATTGGTTACAGTATAAGCGTTGAGAGGGCGCTTCCTCGCATCCGGCTAGATTGTGGAGGAGGCAAACTGGTAGGACTGTTGCAGAATCCTCATTATGCGGCGGAGATCCGGTCTAGGTCCGAGCTTGAGGATGACCCATCCTTCTCGGTCGTGAACCTCGGGGGATCGGGAAACCGTTCCTTGGCTGATCATGACCTCTTTGAGGTCGGGTGGCAACCGGAGCTCTATCCGGTCGGGGCTGTGTATGTGCGCGAAAGATTTGCCACGGACATGCAGCTCGACCTCTTCATCTCCATGGTCCTTCATCTCGACACCAGGAACAAGAAGCATCTCGCCAGTGATCATATCCAGTAAGCTCATAGCAAGCGGGATGACCAGGGACGCGACTTATTTCTTTCTTGGCAGGTTGATGTATCTCCTGAGTCGCGGCCAGCCTGTCTTTGCGTATCTGAGCCGTTCAGGGTTATTCTTGACCCATCTGAGCATGTGAAAGAAGCTCCTCGCACGCTTGTCGTCCCGTTCAGGAATCGGCTCGTAGCCCAGATTCCTGATCTCGTCCAGGTAGGCTGTCTCCACGTTATTCTGGGCATCTCCCGTAATCACGGCGGTCTTGACCCTTGTTTTTCCATATTTCTCGGCTAGATGGGGTCTGGTCTCGTCGAAGAGGAAGCTACTGCATATCTCGATGTCCTCATTCTCGCCTAGTTTCATCTGGTAGAGGAGCTGGAGCGCGAGCTCTGTGGCTTTTTTCTGGTACATCTTCCGCCCAAAACTCGGGCTCTGGAAAAATGAAACGGGTATGATATCGTAGTGAAACTCGCCAGTTTCTTTCCGGTGCGCTCCGACTATGACTCCGTGGAGGAGGTCGCCGACGCCCGCATCGTCGATCTGGACCGTCAAATCTGCAAGAATAGTTGTGTCTCGACTCGGACATAAGCGTGATTTTCCGGAACCGCTCTTCTGTCTCGCGAGATGCAGTCGCTAAGACCCCCTATTTTCCAAAAACCATTTCCTGTTTGGGGTGGATACCGGGCGAGTCCAAGCGATCAGGGCGCAATCCAGGCTGGGATGGCATTGGAAAGATCGCGACAATCTCGAACGAATCTCGGGAGAGTCTTTAGGGAGGTCCCAGATCGCGGATCAGGGCTGGAAACGGACGATTTCCCCGTAGATTCGTTGATTCCTGCGGGTTGCATGGTTAGGGGGGAATCCTTATATGCTGATATCGGATATCCAATATCGGAAAAGCGATATCGAATGTTTCGTGGATTTGGACACTTCCGCAAACGCGGGCTCAGGCCATTGATTCTCACGATCCTGGGACGCTCCCCAAAGAACGGGATGGAGATAATGGACGCAATAGAGAACATGACACAGGGATGGTGGAGACCTTCACCAGGTTCAGTGTACCCGATGCTTGAGGAAATGGTGAAAGACGGTCTCGTCAAGAAAGGAGAGGATGGCAAGTACGAACTCACCGCGAAGACGAGAGATGAAGACGAGTGGCCATTCGGGTCCCATTTCGCCGGTCCCCGGTCGATCGACGATATGCTGAACGAGATCAGCGGCTACGTCTCCTACTTTGAAGACATGAACAAAACCGACAAATCGAAACTTGAATCCTACTCCGACAAAATGCGAACCATAACAGATAGACTGTCAGCACTGGTCAAATAATTCAGGATAGCCCTGACCGGGACAGATTAGCTCGGCCCAGAGCCCGGGTCGCCCATGCCAAGCCGAAAAACAGTTCATGAGGGAGCCCCGCGCTAGAGAATTAAGACCCTAGAACTGTTCTAGAGTCTTGAGCCCGGACCCAGTCGCTATGAGAACGACTTCTTCTGACTTATCGATCATCTTCTCCCCGTAGAGATAGGGTAGTGCAGCGATTGTTGAAGCACTGGAGGGCTCGAGGAGCAGACCTTCATCCTTGAGAGCTTGACCCATGGACTTGCGGATCTCCTTGTCTGTGACGGACAAAGCTATGCTGTCTGATTCTCTGAGGCAGCGAAGAATCCACTTTCCCGCAAGTGGCTTAGGTATTCTTAGACCGAAGGCGATCGTTTCGGGATTATTCCATTCGTCCACGTCATCTTTCTTGGAATTGTAGGCCTTGACCACTGGCGCGCAGCCGGCAGGCTGGACCGCGGCGAAACGGGGTCTCTTTTTGACCCATCCTATTTTTTCCAGAATAGAGAACATCTTCCACATCCCAACGAGACCGACTCCACCCCCAACAGGGTATACAACGTAGTCTGGAACTCTCCAATCAAGCTGTTCACACATCTCCAGGGCCATAGTTCCTTTACCGTCATGACGGTAGGGTGTGACGAAAGTCGAGGCATTGTAGCTCCCCTCCCCTTTTGCAACAGCTTCCGCTCTGCGTCCGGCGTCTGCGATCGTACCGTCAACTAGGGTAACCTTTGCTCCTAGTTTCCGGGAAAGTTCGACCTTTGCCGGATTCGCCTGCCGGGGCAGAAACACTTGGCAACGTAGATCTGCAATGTGCGAGTAGAGGGCGAACGAGCATCCTGCGTTGCCTTCAGATGATAGGACGAGATCCTTGATGCCTAATTGAGTTTGAGTTAGAGCTGTGATTGCACACGAAGCGCCCCTGTCCTTGAACGTCCCTGTCGGGTTTTTCGTTTCATCTTTTACCCACACGTTTCCTTGAAAGGAGCTCAGCCTTCTGAGAGGAGTATCTCCCTCTCCAGCAGAGACAATCTTGTCCGTCGGATCAACTGGAAGGAAGTCTCTGAATTTCCACATGGATCGAGTACGGTCGATATCGTCTTTCGACTTCCCGCTGAGAATCTCTGGATTGATTATTGTATCCAGAAGCCCACCGCACTTTGGGCACTTCTGGAGGATTTCGCCTTTCGAATAGGAGGAGTGGCATCCGATGCACTGCAACCCCTGAAAGGCGGTCTCGCGGCTCAACTTCTGTCCAACCGAGAGCCTGTGCGCGATAGCCTCTTAAGAGGGGTGCTTATATTGAAACTCGATAATATCGTACTTCGATAGTTCCCTGTGAAAGTATGACCAGAGCCGTCAACGAGCGAATGGTGAAGAGCTTTCTAGACCTCTTTGTGCTATCACTCCTTGACAACGGCGGAAAGCACGGATACGAGATCATGCGAGAACTGAAGACTAAGACCGGCGCCCATATCGGCGCAGGCACACTCTACCCGCTACTATACGAGCTAGAGGAACGCCGGCTCGTCGCGGGCGAATGGATGTCGCCAACACGAAGAAGCAGGAGAGTGTATAAAATTACTGATCAGGGCGAAAAGTATCGCGACCAGTCCTTCTACGGAATAGACAAACTGCTTAGATCTTCGGTTTCGAACTCGAACCACTAATCGGACACTCTCTTCGACTGTTCTGCAATTCGAGTAATCTCGGCGGGTTCACCGATTATCGCCTCGCAGACCCGATCCCCTTTGCCTTGACAGGAGACTTCGAGGGACTCGCATTTTCTGCCGAACGTCTGCTCCATTGCGCCGGTGAGAATCCCGCGGCCGAAATGGCATACTGGAGTCTTGCCTTTTCTGTTTCTTACGGAGACCCCGTTTGTCCAGCGTATTCTAGCCATCTTTTTGGCGAGATCAACATCGACAATCGTGAGTTTTCCCCATCCGCCGAGCGTACCTAGGCGCTCGGCAATCTTCTGGATATCACCTTGACTCTTAATATCCAGGCCGGATTTTTTCGCCATGCTCATGTATTGTGCCCCACCTTGCTTTCCGATACTGTACTGGAAGCTAGTGGCGGTGATAGGTCCGAAACTCTCAGTCAACCGGTCCTCGATAGAGTGAATCAAAGCGACGGGGATGAAGAGGAATCGTTCGTTGTAGGCTGTGATTATTCCCTTGGCCTCATCAATGTCTAAGGCCTGCAATACATTGCGGAGGCGATCAGGCTTGGTAGCAGTGCCCAGAGGCATTTCCCGAGATTCGAGCGGTGGTCCCGCTTAAATTGCCTTGCGAAAAACCATGCACTTCGGGTTCCTATGTGGCCGGGTCTTGTTGCGAGGGTCTTTGTCCATCGTTTCTTTGCCCTCTCGACAAGAAGTTTCGAAGCCTCCCTAGCAGTCTGCTTCGAAGACTATCCTTGTGTCCCAATAGCCTTCTCTCCCAATCAACTCTGATGATGAGGTACGCGGTGGAGATGACTAGTGCTGCTGACACGATCGATGCGTAGACGTTTTCTCCGAAGAACTGGTCGACGGGTTGCCTCAATTGCCTCGCGACGTAGAGGACAGACAGAATCCAGACGAATTTTCCAGTATAGAGAGCTAGGTAAGATTTCAGGGGGCTGTATCGAATAATTCCCATGGGAATGAAAGCCGCGTCAACAAGTGGGGAGGCTGCGAAGAGGACTCCGACTAGGAAAGTACTTCCGCCCAAGAGTTTTCGAAGAGAGTCAAATCTCTCCTGTTTACGAATCGCTCGTCGAGCCCCATATCCGAGAGCATAGCTGACAAGTTTTCCGGTAGCCGCTCCAAGGGCCGCGATGGCCGCGATCTGAATGATTCCCAGATAGCTTTCATCCAGAACGACCCCGATTACCACTACCAGGTAGGGTGTTGGAAAGAAGGGAATGAGATTACCAAGAATACTAACAACAAAGACGAATAGAAGTGTGGCGACTAGACCGGAAGGGTGGGCAGAGAAAAACCCGATTACCCATCCAATCAGATCGACCAAGATGCCAGATCAATCACGTTGTATCAGGCTGGGGGTTGAAAAGCTATCTGGCGGGACACTTGAAAGTGAACTCGCGAGGAGAGAAAGTTTCTTCTGAACGGAATCATCATCTCAGGTAACCGTTCGTGGAAGGGTCTAACAAAATGAGGATGAAGGACGTCTACTCGAAAAAGATCACCTCAGAGGAGGAACAGGGTGGTTACGTGATTGTCCTGAAAGACCGGCTCTCCTTCTTCCCAGCGTTGGGCCGAAGATTTCAGATGTTACAGAACGGCCGTTCGCGAAGAGCCATGGTCGAGTCCTACCCCTGTTCTTGCAGAGGACCCGAGCTTCCCCACTCACATTTTTTCATCAGGGTCAAGGCGTTGAGGTCGGGGGACAGGGTTACGATTCGGAAGGATTCGAAGAGCGGACCCCGTTATCTCCTCCAGGTCCAAGCCCATCCTCGAAGAAACGTCTGAAGCTCTATAATCAGAAGAATAGGAAGTAGCCCGAGGATAGTACGTTCATGGTCGAGATCACTTTCTACGGCGGGGCCGGCGAAATCGGAGGAAACATGATCCTCGTTCGTGACGGAGACTCAAGAATCATGCTTGATTTCGGCATGAGCCTTGGAGAAAGGGGACGATTCTTCTCCGAACCCTTCCTGTCGCCCAGAAACGAAAGCGGGCTAATCAGTCTCGGAATCATCCCCGACGTCGCTGGTCTCTACAAGGGAGAAGGGGAAGTGCCTGCGGATGCTGTGTTCCTTAGCCACGCCCACATCGACCATTCAATGTCTGTCTCCCTCCTCAACCGCCAGATACCGGTTTACTGCGGCGAGACCACGAAGATGATTCTAGAGGCCCTCTCGACAGCTCGTCCGGGAGGTTTCGAGAACGATCTTGATGGAATCCAGTTCAAGACTTTCCGAACTGGGGACCGGATGAAAATGGGAGGGATAGAGGTGGAGCCGGTTCATGTAGACCATAGCATGCCCGGATCCTACGGGTTCGTACTTCACACTTCGATAGGGACCCTGGCGTACAGCGGCGATTTCAGAGCTCACGGGCCGAGGTCCGACCTGACACAGGATTTTTCGGAGAAAGCGGAGAAGTCGAATCCAGAGCTTTTTCTTTGCGAAGGTACAAACCTGGTCCGTGGTGACTTGCAGTCTGAAGCAGAAGTGGTTGACAAAGTTGATCATGTGGTTCGGAAAACGAACGGGCTGGTTCTCGCAAATTTTTCGACCGCAGACGTGGATAGATTGAGAACGTTTTACGAGATTGCCAAGAAGAACAACAGGGTCCTAGCGGTCTCGTTGAGGCAAGCTCATCTGCTGCAAGCACTGGTCAGAGACAAGCACCTGGCTATTCCAGATATCTCTCACGACCCCAGCGTCGTTGTCTACCAGCGATCGAAGAAGACCTACTACAACTGGGAAAAAGAAGTCATGAAGACTAGCACGGTGAGGACATCGAAGGATGTTAAGGAAGCGCAGGGAAAGTTCATTCTAGCTGCCAGCTCCTATGATATGAACGAGGTCTTGGACATCAAGCCTGATGCAGGCGGAGCGTTCATCAACAGTAGCTCGGAACCGTTCAACGAGGAGATGGAAATTGACCATGATCGCTTCGTGAACTGGCTCAACCATTTCGGACTGCCGATGTATCAGATTCACAGCTCGGGACACATGATGCCCACGGAACTGCGAGAGACAATCGCCAAGATCAGTCCCAAGACACTTGTCCCGATCCATACGGAGCAGCCGCACCTCTACGAACTCTTCATCAAAGACCTGTGCAAGGTCCACCAGCCTATCAAGGGATCAACCTGGAAGGTGGAATAGACAAGCGTCCAAACCGAGGATGAAAACGGGCAGAATCTACCGACGTTTCAAATCGTCCAACGGTGAGAGCGTGACTCTGCGAGCGTTGAGGTGGGAAGACCTCGACGATTGTGTAGCTTTCATCAACGATCTGGTCGGTGAGAAGAATACTGAGCCGAACCTCGGAATTATAGCTGACAGAAAACAGACACGGGAGGAAGAGGCGAAGTGGCTCGCCAACCAGCTTACTGGAATAGAAAGAGGGAGCATCGTGGGCGTTGTCGCGGAACTGGGTGGAAGATTAGCAGGAAACAGCTCAGTAACGCGAGGGTCCTACGAAGACACAAAACATCACGGATACCTTGGAATAGCCATCTCAAAGAAACATAGGGATCGGGGAATAGGCTTGGAGATGATGCGCACCCTGATCAAGGAGTCTCGGAAAGCAGGACTGAAAACGATCGAATTAGAAGTCTTCGCAAACAACCCACGTGCGATCCACGTGTACGAGAGGACTGGCTTCAGGGAAGCCGGCAGGATACCGAAGAAGATGCTGAGAAACGGGAAATTCATCGACAGTATCGTTATGGCCAGAGAACTGTAGGACTCAGAGCTGCTTTCTCACAATTGCGAAACGTTCTAGCTGGCGATGGACCTTGAAGCCGGCTTTGAGATACATGCTCAAGGATCCCTTGTAGTTCTCTTCGGCCCACGGAGTCTCCCAGGCCCTCTTGACCGGATTTGTTGTGGGATAACCCTCAGCGACGCGTAACTTGTCTCGGCGGAACTTGTCGCAAGCAGCATTCAGAAGTGCGGTGCCTACACCCTTTGCTCGATGTCCGGGGGCTACAAGGAAGCACATGATCGAGCCAACTGGCTCGGAGGGATCGTCTACGACGGTAGCATACCTCCGCATATTTACGAAGTTAGACCGTGGCTGTGCGTTGCACCAACCAACCACTCTTCCATCTGCTATGGCTAGCAAACCGTGGGCTCTGCCTGATCTGATTCGTTCGACCCGAGCTTCTCGATGAGCAGGCCCAGCTTTGGCGGTAGAGTCCCAACTATCTCCGGGCGTGTCGTAGAATCCGCAGTAGCACCCGGACCACTCGGGAAAATCGGTGAAGGCGTCCCGGTCAAAGAACCTGAAGTAGTCGTCAAGCAGTTCCGGTGATAGCTCTCGAACTTCAACCTTCAGCGCCCGGCTCATATCTAAATCATGGACCGCTGTGAAAGTATAAGAGCCGTCTTTGAGGACTTTTTGGAAAAATAGAGAATCAGCCCTTCGACTCGTCGTCGTCTGGAACAGTCTGTCTCGACTTGAAGGTGGTAATCACAACTACTGCGATGACTATGACCGAGGAAGCTAGGAGGGTCCGAAGAGTCAACTGCTCGGCGGCAAGGAAATAGCCGAGAAAGACGGCCACGACTGGGTTGACGTACGCGTAAGTGGAGACTCTCGCAGTCGTCGTCTTTGTTAGGAGCCAGACATAGGATGAGAAGCCTATCAGGGAACCGAATACTATCAGATAGATGAACGAGACAAGAGATAGAAACGATACGTTACCGGGCTGAAAACCAGCCCATTCTCGAAAGACTAATGACGCCACGAATAGGAGGGCTCCACCGGCTAACATCTCCATTCCACTACCTAGCAACGGCGTCTTTGGGAGAGGTGCGTTTCTAGAATAGACTGAACCGATTGCCCATGAGAGCGCGGCGAATATCAAGACTCCAGCCCAGAGAGGGTTCAATCCACCACTACCACCGAGCTCGCCAGGTCCTACCAGCAGAATAACTCCTCCGAACCCCACGACCAGGCCGATAACGACATGTAGAGTTGGGACAACGCGGTCCTTTCGCAACAGCTCCAAAAGAGCCATCCAGATTGGAACGATTGTGATCAATACCGCAGCCAAGCTGGAGGGAATCACCAGTTCGGCCTTCGTCACCCCACCGTTGCCTCCGAGCAACAGTAATCCCCCGATGATCGTTGCGGACTTCCAGTTAGCCCGTGTTGGACGCGGGGCGCCTCTAAGAAGCATCCAGGCGTAGAGTACTCCCCCGGCAATCAGAAAACGAATTGCGGCCATCAGAAACGGCGGAAATGTTTCGATAGCAAAACGAATCGCCAAGTAGGTAGACCCCCAGATTGTGTAGATCGAGAGGAATGCAAGCGCGATGCGTAATCGCATCGTCAAGACCGGCAATGCTAGACCTGCGGAGAGCGGCGGCTGTGACGACCCGGATAAACCATGCATTGGATGGTGACAGGACTTCTTGTCAGCGATAGGAACTCTTTTACCTCGTAACCAGCCTCTACGAACAGCGACCTGTATGTTCAAACAGATTGACTATGTTATGATCGGAGTATCGAACATGGAGCAATCAGTGGAATTCTACAAGAACATCCTCGGTATGCCTCTCAAGTACAAGACGAATGAGTGGACTGAGTTCCAGACAGGTGCTACTACTCTCGCGCTTCACATATCAAAGCCCCGCACTGCCTCGACGCCCGCGCAGAGAGAGATTATCGCAGGAACATCAACAATAGGATTCAACGTGACTGATCTTAACAAGACATACCGCGACCTCAAGGCGAGAAACGTGAGATTCGTTATGGAACCAAAGATGCGGGAAGAGGAGGGAATCAAACTAGCTGTGTGCCTTGACCCGGACGGCTTGGAGATTTCCATATCGGAAACCGTGAAACAGCCAATGCGGGCCGAGGCACCCGTCAGCTAAGCCGGCATCTTCGACCAAAGCAGACCGCCGTTACTCTCACCGATAGAAGGCCTTAGTGGAATCGTCAACTACACGGGTGTCCGACAACCTTGTCGAGTTGAAAGGCGGAAGAGCGGTAAGACTCGAAACATACCGACCCGAACATAAGGAGGCCCTTGTCTGAATGTATGCTAGTCTATCACCGGAGGCCATCAAGTGGGGCCTTCCTCCCTACGACCGCGCCCGGATCGAGCGCTGGACATCCAACCCTACGAACAGCATCATTCTGATCGCACGATTAGAAGAAACAGTGGTTGGACACTTGCAGGTATTCCAATTCCCATTTGACCGACGCAAGGGCGTCGCGGAACTCTTCATCTATATCCACCAAGACTTCCAGAATGCTGGCCTCGGAACCGCGATGATGATGAGAGCAATCGAGCTGGCAAAAGACCAGGGACTCCATCGATTCGGACTAACTGTAGTCGCCGATAATCACAGAGCGATCAAGGTCTACGAGAAGGTCGGCTTCAAGAAAGAAGGAACTGCACGGGACACTTTCTACGGCGACGACGAGCGCTACCACGACGAGGTACAGATGGGAATAACCCTCTAGGAAACGGCATGTTCAGCGAGAAGACCGAGCTTCACGGCCCAGATGTAGGCAGGATTCTAGAAGACGCGGGAAGCCTGTTCAAACAGATTGGAATCCAGAAACCAGAGCCCGACGCCGTTTCGTCAACTGATGGATTGCCTGCGGATTTTGTGATCGTGCTGTATGGAGAGATAATTTTACCGACACAAATGGTGGGAAGGCTTACTCCCGAGGAGTGGAGACCATTAGTCGCTTCATCGATAATCTTCCAGTACACTATTATCCGACGACAGAATTGGGCCGCGTTACCTATGATTGCGCTCCCGCTCGCTGGAGCAGTCGCCTTGACACTGGTCCTCATCGGGATACTAGGTCCGGGAAGATCTAATGGCCTCTTGGAAATCACTCTGATCGGTTCGGTGTTTACCGCGACGCTTGTGTTGATGATGCCCTATCTGAACCAGTGGTCCCAAGGTGGCCGGCTCAAAGCGGATCGAGAAGCGGCGAGAATTGTTGGCAAGGACTCCATGCTCCAATCCCTTACGAGGATCCGCAACCTTGCGCAAGAAGCGAATACTCAAAGACGAATCCGAGGGTATGGATTCGCTCCTAGTCTCAATCAGAGAATAGCGAAGCTACAAAGAGAGAGCTAAACTACGGGTGCGAGCGCGCTGGTTGCCAAGTAGAGTCCTCGCCCCATCAACCCCTCCGAGTCAAATTCGACCTCAAGTCGTGCTGATCTGAACGCGTCGAGATATTCGTCTTGGGTAAAAAGCCCCATTTCCAACCTTTCCACAAAATGTTCGATGCCATTAGATGTGGCCACCAGATGGTGGAGGTCTTGAACCGATAGGTTCCCCCGAGCTTTGCTAATGCTGAACCGTGCAACCCTGAGGTTGGGCTGATCCACAAAGTTGGCCCCTATCCGCCCGACTTGCCACTGTTTGGGCATGGGCCAGGGCTCCACGACTAATACCCCGCCCGGCTTGAGGTGGCGGGCCACGCATCGAACAGCGAGATCCAATCTGCGCTTTGTTTTCACGTGGCCAATGGCGCTAAACAGGCAGGTGACCGCATCGAATTGTTTCCCTAGCTTGAAGCTAGTCATCTCACCACGGTGGAAGACGACATCCGGGTGTTTCTTCTTAGCGAGTCTCAGCATTGGCTCACTAATATCCAGGCCCTCAACCGAATAGTTTCTTTTCAGGTATGTGATGTGGCCGCCGGTCCCGCATGCGACGTCGAGCAGATCGTTACCGGGGGAGCGTTTGTGTTCTTGGATTAATTGGTGAAGTTTTGCTGTTTCTTTCTCGTAGTTCTTGAAAGAGTAATTGGCGTCATAGAGTTCGGCTAGGCAATCGTACAATGCCTGATGAAGCTGATGGGATTGTAAGGGACAGATATGGCTTAGCTATACTATCTAGGGATGAAGAGGGAGAACCATCGCGTCCTCAGGCGCGATCAATCCGATTGCGACTAGCTGAGTAACGACTTCTAGTATCTGCATCCGAATTTCAGTGGGTGAGACTTTCTTCTCCACCGCGAGTTCTGATGTTAACTCGTCGATTGTCTTGCTTCCATCGCTCTTCTCCCAGAGGCTGGCGATGTCTTCGTTCCCAAGGTAACGCGAGTTCGCCTCGTTGATTAGGACAATTGTCCCATCAGGGTTCTTGGCGATGTGCCCCTTCTTCCTAGGCTTAAAACTGGCAGGGTCGAACTCGATAGTGACCGGTTCTTGGTTCTGCTGGAGACGTTCTCGCGCGGCAGCACTCATCTTGTCAGGGGTCCAAGGCGGGTCCCAGACGATGTCGACGTCGGCATTCTTGACCCCTGGTATCTTCTCGATCAGTTCCTTGACCTGATGACTCAGGTAGGCACTGGCTGGGCAGCCCACGGCTGTAAGAGTCATTCGAACCTTCACCGTGTCGTTGTCTATGGCGACACCGTAGACCAGACCGAGATCAACAATGTTGACGGGTATCTCGGGATCGTAGCAGTTCCTTAGAACATCCATTACTCGGTCGACGGAAAGACCCTCGCTCAAACGCTTCGACCAAAGTTCATAGTGGCTAATGAGCCTAATAGAGCTATTCGCTCGTCGGAGTCCACGCGCAGGTCACCAGATCATAAGAAGTGGACCTCGGGGGTATCCAGGTCCCACACATGCATGTCGCACGAAAAATATAGAGAGCCGCCCACGAACCAAGTCGATGACCACGGGGATCGGGTGATGTTCAGGTTTTCGAGAACCATTGAATAGTATGTCGAGGCCGGGGCCGTCCAGTTGAAACTAACAGAACCAGTACCATTCAGGTGCCATTGCCCTAGTGAACGAGGTCCGACCGTCCAAAAGACATTGCCAGTCTTAGGGTCAGTCAAATTGATCTTAACAGAACCGGCCGTGACGTTGAACGTCCACATGTAAGAGTGGGAGTGAATCAGGGTCAAATTGAAAGTTGGAGCCGGACCGTTGAACGAAACATTGTCATGGAAGATTAGACTCGGCGCGTACCGGATACGGGGAGATGCTGATGGTTGTGAACCGGGAAAAGGGAAGGGCAGGCCTCTCGCCAGAAGAAGGACAAGTATTAGCACCAGGCTTGAGATACCTAGTATCCTCTTGGTGTCGTGGGAGACCACCATCTAATCCTTCTTTTTTTTCTTCGCCTTCTTGCTCGGGTATCGTCGGCCAAGCTCGGCAAGCTCGTTATGCCAAGGACGGTTCACGTATTCGCCGAGAATTCCGCCGCCTTCGGGGTTGGGAAAGCTGACTGGACGCTTTTGGAATTTTTTTTCATTCCTACGCTGGTTCTGAAAGAGATAGAGCATGAGTGCTTCCGAACTCGCCCAGACTCCGACCAAGAGCGCCCAGCTATTGAACGGGTTAAGGTTGTACAAGAGGGCGATTAAGCCGGTGGCTGTGAAAGCGAAGAGAACGGACGCGATAGCCTCGCCTCTCTTAGGGCGGAGCAATACTCTCCCCACTATGACGTGGGCCCTCGATGCTAAGAAGATTACCTGGACATATCTTGTCCGATACGGGGCGTCAGAGTATTCGGTTGAGCCTGTCGTAGGCGGCCGGTAGAAGCCGGTTTTCAGCATCGATGAGAGGTTTCAGCTCTCCCGATTTCAACAGCTTAGCGATCCCCGTTCCAGTCGCGAGTTTTCCGTGACGCCAGCTTCGTAAGATATGGCCGTACTCTCCCTTCAGGCTCCTGGTAACGCTCTTGACTACGTTCTGACCTTTTTCGGACTTACTCTCCACTTCGACCTCGAAAAGGCGTATCTTTTGATCGTCGAAGTCGTAAAGCACTGAGTCAATGTCTAGTTCGGCTAGGACGGGGGACCCTTCAGGGCTGGACGTCACATCTCGTACCTGCCGTTGGGTCTCTCTATGCTGGATAGGAACAAGGCCTTTACTCTTCAATAGTTCAATCGGGTCTGAAGGATTGATCTGGCCGGCAGAACTAGGGGGCTGATGCGGGATTTTCAGCTCGGAAACCACTTTTTCAACAATCTCCTGTGACCAGGGAACCTCCATTTCAGCTCGGACCATTCCACCCCACAGAGTTCGTCTAGGATGCGTCTTCATGGTGATCCAACGATCCTGGTTGTCTGCCCGTATTCTCAGATTCAACTTGCGATGCGAAAGAAAGTGGTTGAGAGTGTCGAAGTATGTGTCGGCAAGAAACTTAGTCTTCTCTCCAACCAGACGATAATCTCCGACACTTTTCTTATCAGCAATCTTTCTAACAATTTCCTCAGGATGGTCTGACAGTATGAGGAGGATCGATTCGATCTCCCGGCCGAAACCGAGAGCCCGCGGTAGCTTGACCATCCTAGTCCAACTCATGGTTTTGAACGGAGAAGGTGCGGTTACTGAACTTTATCTGACTCACCGAAACTTGCCATAGGGACAGTTGACAGAGCCCAAGAGAGCAAGGAGACAACGGCGCGCCTTCTCGGACAAAAAAGAGGTCGAAATAAAGAGAGCACCCTCACTAACGCCCGTTCCGACTCCATCAAAGAAGGCGGGCTCTGCGAAAATCGACCTCTTCATACTCAGGCATGGGGAGGCTGGGAACCGAATGACAGTTGTGGAGAAGGATTCCGAACGACCCCTAACACCAGAAGGCCGAACCGAGATGCAGAAAATAGCAAAGTCATTGAAGGCAATCGGATTGCAAACCGACCGGATCTATACAAGTCCGTTGAGAAGAGCTCGAGAGACCGCTGAAATTGCGGCCAAGATCCTCGAGATCCCGACATTGGAAGAATGGGACGAATTGAAACCAGACGGAAGCAAAACAGGACTCTATCGCAAACTTGCACGACTCGAACAAAACCTCAGACCAATCCTTGTAGGCCACGAACCTTACCTGACTTCCATGATAGGAGAGATCATCGGGACCACGAGCGCCAAAATCGTTCTGAAAAAGGGAGGGGTCGCAAAAGTCCGAATAACATCGTTTTCACCTCGAATCTCCGGCGAACTCCGTTGGCTTCTCACGCCGAAAATTATCGCTAAGATGTCTTGATAAGTCCAAGACGAATACCCTTGAACCCGCCGAAGTGAAACGTAAACGACGGGCGGGCCTAGCCAAGTTTGAAAGTCTCCGTGATAGACCTAGGCTACAACTCGCTAAAACTGGTGAACTACAAAGTTAGGCGGGACAAGTCGTTCGTCGCGTATGGACAGCATTCGGTCCTCGCGAAGGTTGGAGAAGGGCTTGATCAAACGGGCTTTCTCGGAGACAAACCCATCCGACGTACTCTCAAAGCTCTGAAACAGTTCCGCGCGATTGTTGACCTTGAGCGATCAAGCTACGTCCTCCCTGTCGCTACCAGCGCCGTTAGGGAGGCTGGGAACCGAGAGGAGTTCCTCAAACAAGCCTACCAGGAGACTGGGTTCAAGTTCAAAGTTCTCTCCGAAAAAGAAGAAGCGGTATACGCGTTCGAAGGAGCGAAGAGCGCGACCAGCGTTCATGCCGGCTTGTTCTTCGACCTTGGAGGAGGAAGCCTTGAGATGGTCATCTACTCGGAGCCGACTATCAGAAAAATCCTCTCAGTCCCTCTAGGAGGATTAAGGCTAACAGACCTCTACGCTAAACCAAATGGGTCTTACACAAAGAAAAACTATGCACGGATGAGAAAACGGATACTTGAACTCCTGCCGGAGAAGAAACATCTTCCAACTTCGAAAAGCCTCGACCTCGTAGGGGTCGGAGGCTCCGTGCGCGCATTAGCCAGGTATGACCAGATGCGTCGCAAGTACCCGCTCAACAAGCTGCACAATTACTCGATGAAGAGGAACGCCGTGGAATCAGTACACCGCGCCCTTCGCAGAATGAGTCTAAGAGCAATCAGAAAGAATCCAGCCATAGGTCAAGAGAGAAGCCAATCAATCATCGCCGGGTCCCTAGTAGTTCACCTCTTGATGGAGAAGATTGGTTTCCGCAAACTCATTGTTAGTACCCATGGTCTTAGGGACGGGGTGCTCTCAGGTTTCCTCGAAAGCCCTAGCTCGTACCGCCAAGGACTCGTAGACAGAGTTCTGATGCGCGAAGGGGCACAAGCGCACGTGAAAGCTTCCGCCCAAGAAAAACTGGCCAAGTCTCTCTTATCACATAGAAACCTGACAAAGAGGGAGTACGCGATTCTTTCCGAAGCCCTCGATCACGTCTTGCCGGACCTTCCCATCTACAATCCCGAGACCCTTTTCTACATAGTATTGGAGGCGGATAGTGTCCTGTCACACGTGGACCAGCTCATTATGGCCCTGTCTGTTGCAAGAGCAAATGGGATGAGAAGGACAGATTGGGTAGAGACTAGCTACAAGCGCCTGCTTGACAAGAAAAGCATGGAGATGGTGAAGAAGATCTCAGTCCTGATACAACTCGCTCAACTCCAACAGAAGACGGACATCGATCTAACCATGAGTTCTGAGCGCGGGGTCCCCCGCCTTCACATAGTCCAAGGCAAGCAACACATCCCAAAGGTGCTCATGAAGAATATCCTGAGAGACCTCGAGGACCTTGAAGGCGCTTTCAATCTTCAGCTCGCCCTGTAGCCGCCGAAGAAAACCTAAGTAGTCTCACTTCTCGAACCCAGCCTTCCCTTGATTACCCGCGAGTCTTTTGCGAAGGAGTACACCAGATTCGCGAAAGCGCTGACTCGGAGAGTCAAGGCCTACCTCAGAGACCCAAACGCCGAGAACGTTCACAGGCTTCGGACCGCGACCCGTCGACTGCAGTCAGCCTTCGCATTGCTTCCAAAGGCCACGAGGAACCAGAACAAGGCACAGAAAGCCATGGCTCGTATCAAGAAGTTGATGAAAGTAAACGCTAGTGTGAGAGACCAAGATATTATTCTCTCGAAGCTGTCAGAGTACAAGCAGAATCCCGCGTACGAACGGCTCATAGAGGATTTGAGGAAATCACGCAAGTCCCACCTCGAGCAAGCGAAAGAGCTAGCTTTGTCCGTTCAGAAAGACCCAGGACCCCGTGTAAAACCGAGAGACCTTTCCGACCCCATACTCCAGAGAAGATACAACAAAGTCGTGAGAAAACTAGGCTCGAAGATCACCAGCGAACTCCCGCTAGTAAGGGAGGACCCTTCAAAAGTGGAGGGACTGCACGTCGTAAGGAGAGACTGTAAACAACTTCGTTATGTTCTGGAAATGTCAGAGTTCTCAAGGCCTCCAAAACCTCTAGCGACCCTCCGATCGTGGCAAGACCTACTTGGCACAATACGCGACCATGACGTGATGATCGAGTATCTTCAGGGGCTAAGAAGATCGGCGGAGATTCTAGTAGCGCTGAACATTGAGATCGAGAATCGGAATAAGAACTATCGGAAATTCGTCGAAGTCTCCAGAGAGAATCCGGTTTCGCGAATCGCCTCCAAACCTTGAAGATACCCTAGTTCGGCAGACTCATCAGCCACTGATTTTTCGTCAATGTCGTAGGTTCCAGTGAATACTCTTCTATGAGATAATTAGCCATGGATGCCACATCGTTGATGCTCCGGGTCTCTGTCCTCGAAGAAGGAGAATTCAGAACGTCCTCAACCTCCAGCTGGTAGAGTTCGTGGCCTCGATGAGTGCTCCTATCCATCATCACCGCGTACTCCCTTCTCCCCCCATCCCGTTCAACCATGAAGTACTTCCTCCTCCTGGTGAGAATCTTGTAGGGCATCTTCAGCATATCTGGCTGAATAGGCTCCTCAATCTCTCGCCTCTTGATCACGTTACCGAGTCTGTAGGGATCCTCTACGACCTGAAAGTTCTCCTTGATCGTCGCGGACCTTGACTGCCCACTGGTTTCGAACCTGACGTACTCGTGCGTGGGCATCTGAACGTAGTGGTAGAGCTTACCAGTCTCCATAACACTTGGGTAAGAGTCGGAGAGTCTGAAGCCTTCGATTTTTCCTTTTGCTAGATCGCTCCTGATCCTGGGGAAAATGTCCTGGTCCTCTGCGTCAAGCGCAACTTTTGCTTTGATCTCTGTGTTGTGGCTCGGTTCCTTGTAGGCTTCGCCTGATTTCCTTGCTCGGTCCTCGATGAGATTGAAGATCGTGGCCTTCTTGGAAATTCCCTGTTCCGCGTTCTCTTTCCTAAGCAGACTGTGGATTTTTCTGACTAGTGGAGAACTTGTTCTGCCCGGTGGAATCTTTAACTCCACAATGGCCCGGTTCGAGGCGCCAAGCATTGTCCCTGCAAGCCCATCGAAAGTGAAGTACCGGACATCTTCGTCCATCGTGACCCTCACTCCTCGATCGCTTTCAAGAAAGTGATTTCTAGAATAACTGGCTGCCGCATAGATTCCGAGTTTATGGGGAATTCGGACACGGCCGAGCTGGCCCATTCGTTTTACTCTCGACAAGATTTCTCGAAGAGGTAGCATCTCGTTTCGTCGTTTGTGCCTGATGAAGCGACCGTGTTCTGACCGGGTGTTCTTCACTTCGAAAATCCACTTGTCGCTCAGCTTGAGCTTGAACCATTCTTTGAACGGCTTTTGCTCGTATCTCCTTCCTCTGATCGAGTACGTGAAGGGGACTTCGTGTTCCTCATTGTTGAAGTAAAGCGTCTGGTTGACGGGGTTGGGAAAACTGTTCAGGCTCATTAGCTCGAAGAGGCTAACCTTGAATCTCTGAGCCTTGTGAGCATCTATGTAGTACCGAATTTCGGCCCTTACCTGGCTTCGCAGATATCGTAACTCCTCTAACCATTGGCTGCCCTGGGAACGTCGGGAAAGAGGATTTTCGGGACTCGGGCCTCATAAACTAACTGAGCCTCAAAACTAGAGTTCCCCAGTACCCCCCTCTAAACAGCTGTCCTCCGTAAACTCCAGAGCCTCACGGTGGCTCTCAGGTCTGGACTCGCTGCCTGCGACTGGCCGGCTTCGCAGAGGCCCTCCTATCTATTTTCTGTGGTGTTGGACCCTCAAGATTTTCTGAACGGCTCTTCTGTCTGGGATAATGCTGAGATTGGAAACCTCAGAATCCCAATAAACCCGTTCTGCCTCTGTAGACCGGATTCTACCGTTCCACTTCTCCACGTGGAAATAGTGAATTCTCTGTCTCTCGCCACTGGTCGCTGTGTACAAGCTCTTCTGCACGAGTCTAGCCTTCTCGACGTTGATTCCGAGTTCTTCTTTCATCTCTCTTCTCAAAGCATCCTCCAAGGTCTCGCCGGGGTCCACATGACCGCCAGGGATCTCTATCAGTCCCGGATCCGCAACGTCGTCATCTCGCCTTTTCTCGACTAGGAACTTCCTGCTCTCCACGAGAATTCCATCCACACAGTCAGCGATCGCTCTTCTATGAGTTTGGTGTCTGTCCACATTCTTGTTTGTCCATTCTGGTGGGAGAGCATCTATGCCTGCCTTTGTCATCTTGCCCTTGTGAAGTAGATTCAACGCGCGAGCCCCGTTGTACTTCGACCAGTTGCCTCTCGACCTACGTGGGGTAAAGCGTACTCCAAGTTTTGTTTCGCCGATTCGCTTGACTCTACTATCAATCCAGCCGTAGCATATCGCTTCTTCGACCGCGTAGCTGATGAAATCTCTGTATGAGATTGCCCGCGTTTGGAAAAATATCTTGTCATAGACTAGCCAGATTTCCTTGTCAATTCGGTGGTTCTTTGCAAGCCAAGCTCGCCACTTTCTTCGGGATGAAAAATCCAATGTCTCGATCTTAGTAGGCGTGCGCGTCCAACCTTCAGAGAAACAGGTTCGACTGTCTCAGACGATAAAAGACAGGGAATAGGCCTTTAGCTAATTGAAAGAGTGGAGCTACGGCTTTCTCCCTTTCCGGGCGAGACGACTCCGGGTCGCTCCTCAGCGCGTGCGACAGGGTCCGAGTTCGAGCGTGAAGTCTCTTGCTTCGGTTCCGGGTCCGGCATGTGAACCTCATGTTCCTCGCACCACTTCGTGAGCGCTTCGACAGCGGCTTCGCTTAGAGAACCCCGACCATAGCCAAAGACGCCCATAGCCAGCATCCTGAATCTCTTGTCAAGTTCCCCAGACAGGTAGACTTTCAGTTCGGCCATCGGGCAATCATCTCCTTCTCACTATAGGGACAAAGGGACATGGCTAAGCATCGAGTGTAACGCGGAGAGTCAGCGAAGGGTTCCGCCACCGGCTAATCAGCGGCGGGGCTAGTTGATTCTTGGAAAAAGTGGTCTTGAGATGCCAACCAATACTCATGACTCGTTTGGCGACTTTCGGCCCTTAATGCCGTCACTCATACGACTGCTCGCGGGAATCATCGTCCTCATCGTGGTCCAGAGCATCATCCTGGGCTTCCCAGGAATCACCCAAACAGTGCCGGGAACATCGTACAGTGTCGTGAGCCTTACACTCTTCACAGTCGGGCTGGTAGTTGCCGCGGTCGTGTTGAAATATGGGACCCAACTGGCCAGCGCAGTTTCAGACACTTACAAGGCTTACAGGGCATACGCGCCCATTCTCGCTTGGATCTTCCAGCTCATGGCACTGTACATCCTTTACACCGTCAGCAAGACACTAGTCAGCGGCTTCTTCGCAAACACGCCATGGGCGTACCCACTCATCTTCCTCGCAATGGCTCTCATACCGACCGTCAGAGTTGTGGTGACAGTTGTACACGCACTGGAAGGCCCGAACGCCCACAAACAAACCGTCACCAGAGACCAGTTCTAAGGCCAGCTAACGAAGATACGACCGGCGCATTACTGCTGAAGTTACAAACCTCCAATATTTCTTTCCATATCCGTTCCAGTTTTCTCATCGACCCGAGCGTTAGCCGTGCTAAACCGATGTCAGCCTTCCATTCTCAGGACACATCGAACCGTTTCTATCGATAGGTGAACTGTGGCTCCCAGCCCTTGCTACCGCGGGTAGGAGGTCGAAGAAATGCCAGACGACATTGTAATCATCGCCGGGTCCGAAGACATCCTTTGAGATGCGAAATATCTTGCCGTTCTTGTCGCGCTTGAAGACCGAGACTCCTGGGACCTTCATTCCGTTTCTCTTCTCGTAGCCCATGTCCGTAGAGAACGGGGTTTCTTTGCTGGAGAACATTTGGAACCTCCAACCTCGGCCAGTCGCGAACTTCTGCTGGACCGAAGGAGGGTCTGGAGAAACGACGGCAAAAGCCGCTCTATCCTCGAGGTGTGGTAGCACCCCGTTGAAACCATCGGCCCACATCGTACAGTAGGGGCATCCTCGTCCCATGTTGTGGATTAGGATCAACTCATCTTTCTCGCCAAACAGACTCGAAAGGCGAACTCTCTTGTTTCCCCAACCAATCAGCTCGTAGTCCTCGACATTTTCACGAGCCCTCTTAGCCTTCATGATCACCCGCCTAAAACATCGATTCCTAATAACCATAAAGCTCTCCAAGATTGAGTTCAGTCAGTATTCTTAGGCCCTCCTGGAGCATAGGCTTCTCTATGGCGGCCGCCTCGTCCTCTACTACTTCCGGGCACATCCAGGATCAAGCCCAAATGGTCAAAGCCAAGAGAATGATCTTGAAAGCTGGTTCATTGAAACCTGTAGAAGAGGGCCTTGGAATCAAGCGATGGCTAAGGGGCCCTAAACAGAAGGACGATGCCGCGAAAGAGAGAGTTGGCGAGCGCTCCACAAGAAGGGACCGAGTTGCAATTCTACCCTTTGTAAATATTAGCCCTGATCCAAAGGACGAGTATTTTGCCGATGGCATGACCGAGGAGTTGATCTCAACTCTCTCAAAGATACATCGATTAAAGGTGATATCGAGAACCTCCATCATGCGCTACAAGCAGACTGCCAAAAGCGTGGAAGAGATAGCGAAGGAGCTGAACGTTGGCAGTATTCTAGAAGGGAGCGTAAGAAAAGCCGCAAACGAGCTCCGGATTACCGTCAAGCTGATCGATGTTCAGAACGACGAACATGTTTGGTCCCAGGACTACGAGAGAAAGGTCGAGAACGTATTCGCGGTCCAGAAAGAGATAGCGCACAACGTCGTAGAATCTCTGCAAGTAGAGCTCTTGCCAGGAGACAAGCGGAGCATTGAGAAACAGGGAACAAAGAACATCGAAGCGTACGAACTTTACTTGAAGGGCAGATTTCTCTGGAACAAGCGCACGAAAGACTCGATGGCTGAAGCGATAGAATACTTCAGAGCCGCCGCCCAAAAAGACCCCTCATTCCCTCTTCCTCACATCGGGATTGCAGACTGCTACTCCCTGCTAGTCATTAACGCATACCTGACAGCGAGCGAGGGGTATCCGAAAGCGAAGCGAGCAATCGCAAGAGCTCTGGAGCTAGACGATAGTCTGGCGGAAGCGCATGCGTCACTCGGGCTGCTAAAATCTGATGCAGACTGGGACTGGCCCGCGGCAGAACGAGAATATCAGAAGGCGATTGAGCTCAACCCGAACTACGCCACAGCTCATCAATGGTACTCGATCCTCCTCCGAGCAACGCTTGGACGCGTGCCAGAAGGAATCACTGAGGCGCAAAAGTCGCTGGAACTAGACCCTCTCTCACCAGTAATCAACGTTAACCTGGGAGACGCATACTTGGCATTAGGAGATCTCGACCTCGCCGAGAAACACATCAGGAGGGCACTTGAGCTGGACCCGAGCCTTCCCGGGGGCTTCGAAGGGCTAGTACTCCTAGCGGTCCTGCGCGGTTCGTATCAAGAAGCGATAGAGCTACTGGAGAAGGTTGACTCCATGCAACCCCTTCTTCACAAGAAACTGAAGATGGGAACGGCTTGGATCTACGCCTGGTCCGGCAATATCGAAAAGGCCAAACGGATATTCCAAGAGACTGCAACGATACCAGGGAGAGACTACATCACCGCGGTCGATTTCGCCAGATACTATTGCGCCGTGGGAAACGTCGACTTGGCGTTTGAGATGCTTGATCGAGCTTTCGAGAATCACGATCCGGAACTCTGCACGATCAGATCGGATCTGACGTTGCGAGCCCTTTACTCCGATGCCCGCTGGGCTGCCTTCCTAAGAAAGATGAAAATAAGCTAGGCCAGCGAAAAATCTTAGAGCCCGATCCCACCCCAGAAAATGAGTCACATGAGGGGCTTGCGAATTGTCTCGAACAAGACGAAAAACAGTGAAACCGCCGGGATTCAGAGGGAAATTCTACAAGCCTCGCCGGAATAAAGCAGGTGGCCCTCGAAGGTGCGCGAGATGTGGCAATGTTACGGTGGTTTCAAGGCATGGACTCTGTCCAGAGTGCAAGAAGATTCTCGGCAAATGGGTGTAGGAATTTCTACATTCTGCCAGCTTTAGTTTCACCCATCTCAGTCTTCGAATTGGAAAGCTCGAAATAGACCGCTATATGCGTGCTGAGACGTGTAATCATGTCCCAGGAGAAACGGCTTAGGTTCCGAATCAGGACCCGTGACCAAGAAGTCGAGCTTGAAGGAGACTTCGAATACGTCCGAGACAAATTCGAGAACCTCGTAGAGAGCTTTCGACTCAAAGATGGAATTGCATCGACAAAACCGGACCTGGTCCAGGCCCAGGAAACCTCTGAACCCTCGGACTTGCTAGAGGGAATAGTACAGTTTAGCGGAGAGGGACGACCCTATCTCACTGTCCCAGCGGATTCCCTGTCAGCAAAAGAAGCTCTCGCTCTCGTACTCTACGCAACCCATCCCAAGACGTTCGGAGACGACGAGCTAAGCAGTCTCCTTGGATCCTCATGGAAAACAACCAGCGGCGCAGTCGTGAGGGCACGAGCAAGCGAGTTGAAACGTGAGGGCAAGCTGATTGCCGAGAAAGGGTCCTACGTTCTGTCTGGAGCTGGGGTCCAGTGGGTCACGGGAGAAGTAATACCCGGCCTCAAGAAAACGATTCAGTGAAGAGCAGCTCGGTATCGCTCCTATGGTCTGATCAAGTTTAATCTAGCCCAACAAATAGGCTAGGGCTGGTATTTTGCAAGTACAACAGATGGCGAATCCCCCAAAACTGATGGGAATGCAGCTCGTAACCGAAGAGGACTACCGTAGGTTCGTCACTGAGAAGCAACATGTGAAAATAGAAAATGTTGACGTAGAGATAGGTAGACCGTGGCGAATCAAGGAATTCGCGCCTCCGAAGGATTACAAGTCAGAAGAATTCACTGTGTGGAGCTTCCCTAGTCGAGGCGACTGGGCGACCCATTCTGGAAATTATCGGGGAAATTGGAGCCCTTACATACCACGAAACTTGATCACGAAATATTCCAAACCTGGAGAGCTTGTTCTTGACCAGATGTGTGGAAGCGGAACCACTCTCGTAGAGAGCAAACTCTTAGGCCGCGACGGAATCGGAGTAGATGTCAATCCAGACGCCATCATGGTGACGCAAGACAGGTTGAGTTTTGACTACAACACCCTTGATAGACCGCGCCGCGTAGAGACTCGAACCTATGTTGGCGACGCGCGAAATTTGGATTTGATCGGTGAAGAGACTATCGACCTTATTGCCACTCATCCACCCTACGCTGGAATAATATCATACAGTGGAAAACGGATATTGGACGACCTCTCGCGCCTGAAGCTCCCTGACTATATTGATGCGATGAGGAAAGTTGCGGCAGAATCATACCGAGTTTTGAAAAACAATCGATACTGCGGAGTTCTCATTGGAGACACGCGGAAGGGAAGACATTACATTCCTATCTCGCTGGGAGTCTTGCAAGCGTTTCTGAGCGTGGGATTCATCCTCAAAGAGGACATAATCAAGCTTCAACACAAGACGATGACAACTCGCCAGAGATGGCGGGGACATAGCTACGATTTCTATAAGATCGCTCACGAACATCTATACGTATTCAGAAAGCCAGCCCTCGATGAAAAAACAACACCGCTAAAGTACAGTAAGAAATGGTGGTAACTGGATGAAAAGGATTGCGCGTTTGGACTACCGGGAAACCGATTTCGGTTTGACCAAGGAGTAGATAGAACCATGGCTCTTCCCAATTCCGTTTGATATGAATAGATCACGCTTAACTCGCTTACTCAGGGTAAGATAACTCGGGTTAGGAGCGGGAGCGTATCCATGAAACACTGTCTCAGGAGCGGTATCATACCAGGCTCTCGCTTCTGATAGGGAAAAACTCACTAACAAGTCCCTATCTACGCGCAGTTCTCGCAATAGACGATTTTCAACTTCATCAGTTGGTTGATTGCCCTTTGCAAGTTCCACGTATTCCGCGTAGAGTGGGTTTAGCTGATCTTCTGTGTTAAGCAGGGCCAGGAAGTAGTAATAGACCTCATCGGCAGAGCTTGTAAAGAACCAACCAGGGACATCTGCCTTTTGGCTAACGAGCAGAGTACCATTTGGTGAAATCTTTCTTGACCTATCATATTGGAGTTGGCTGATTGTTTCCAGTAGAATGAAACCACTGTCTGGATTGCATAAGCCTCGTATCTTGCGCGATGGATCAGACCCGATGTATGAGTCGACCTTTAGATCGATTGTCCTCTTCTGGACGTTGGGCAGATTGAGAATAAGATCGATGCCCTTATGGTAAAACTCCGGATTGGAATGAACGTCCCGAAGATCCCTGCTATCTTTGTCCCTCGTCAAATAACGTTTGACTACCGTCATTCCAAACCATTCGAACTTCTTTGCCACACGAGTAGTGTGGACGGAATACTCTGTCAAGAAAGATCGTAATGCAGTTAGAAACTAGGAGACTTATCTCTTACGAGATTCCGCCGGGGAACAGCCTAGGCTGAACCGTTGGGAGCTTTGCTAACGAAACTAGCTGAGTTCTCGAATTGCTTGTTGCGGTATAGGAGGTATCCGCTAGTCAGGCTCAGGCCTGAGAAAATAATGGCTGCAGAGTAGAAGACCGCCTGGACACCACCTAGGTCGTCGGCTATTCCAGCCAGTACGAGGCCGGCGGCTATTCCTGCGCTTAGCATAAGACTGTACAATCCCATAGCTGAGCCCCGAAATTCCTTGGCTGCCTTGTCACCGATGAACGCCAGGATAGAGGGGACCAGTGCTGACCCGAGAAAGAACAGAGACCCTGCAACAATGATGATGGGTCCGACCATGTTGTAGGAGTCGATCCAAGGTGTGCCGGGAGGAATGCTGATCAGTGGCCCGAAAACCTCTGGAAGAACTAGAAGGAACCCTATCTCACCTAAGGCTCCAACAGCCATTGTCTTGGTTCGGCCGATTTTGTCGGACAACCGCCCGAACAAGAGAGCTCCGGCGCCAAGCAGCGCCAGCCCGAGAAGGATGGGAAGTGCAGCCTGGGAAAGATCGGTCTTTCCCATCCTCGCGGCAAGCCTAGGCAAGAAGATGTAGAACCCGAGTACCACCGTGAGAGCGAACCATACCGGAAGTATGGCCGCCACATCGCTTGTGAGGCTAGAATACATTTCCTTCAGACTTCTTCGTGCTTGAGTGATGTGCACCGGTTCTCGAAGGATGAAATATACGGCAACAGCAGAGACACCGAGGATGGCAGAGACGACTAGGAAGCTCGCGCCGAGGTCCGCGGCGAAGACGCTGCTGAACGCAACCCCGAGAACTATGCCGACTCCATAGCCTCCTAGGTTAGCAAGATCAAATCCACCCATCCCAACGCCGCGGTTCGTTACAACGGTCAGGTCTGTAATCATTGTCAGGGAAGCAACTGTTACCATAGCCGCCGCCAAACCTTCTAGGCCGTGGGCACCGCCGACCAGTAGAAGGTTGTTAGATAGTCCGATCAGTAGGCTCAGGATTGCAATAAGCCCCAGCCCCGCTACGAACACCTTTCTTCGCCCACGGCGATCCACATAAGCGCCAACTGGTAGAGCTGAAAACCCCTCGACAATTGGATAGATTGCAGTTACGCCGGCTGCGAGCGCAGATTCAGTTTTTGGTATCGGAAGATAGAGAGGGAAGAGGATCAAGATGACACCAAACCCTATCCGAGTTAGAAAGACTGCCAGGTACAGAATAGATAATGTTCCTAGCTTCGCCAGCCAACCGGAACTCTGGCCGGGGCCTTGCGCTTGAGACTCAACAGTCAACGGGTGGACACGTTTCTATGGTTCAGCAGGGTCGACGGAGTGAGCGGTTAAGACCTTTTGATACCTCGGACATGCTTTGTTGCGTTCATACCCGAATCTCTCGCTCGCCATCTAGAAAGCTTAATTCTGCTCTAGAAAAGCGTCGTGCTTGCCGAGGCCCGCCGAGCCCGGGCAACTCACTCTCCTGTCCTTAGGGTAGTCTCGGTGATAATGGCGTTACTTTCGGTTGGCTCTATTCGATTATGAAGGGCTCCCGCAGAGATCTCATCTAGTATGGTCGAAATTAGCCAGCCTTCCCCCGGTTCGTTTCTCAGTAATTCAGACAAGCATCGAGGGACTCGTCTCCCACTCACCATTGATGATGATCTCTGTTTGGAAACAGGAATCGATTTGGGTGATGGAGCGCATATTGTCTTCAAGCCCGGGATGCGACACTCATCGTACATTTATAGCATATCCCAGCGCTACCCAGACGAGTGGTTCGGGGGGAGATTCGTTCTATATCCCCCACCTATCGAATGTTTATGGAATTAGTCCCAGATTCCGTAGGTCTTCACCTCGAAGGAACGGTATCTGCGTGTATTTGAATTCCCGGGCTGTACTTCTCTTCAAGTGCCGAACGCTTGGTTTGTCGACTGGGGAGCGCTCCAGGAGCGTTTCGATACCATCTTTTATCAAGACTAGAGGACGAGATTCCGTTCTTCGGTTCCTCGAAGGCTTCCAATACGCCGACGGTTCGTTCGTTTGCGGAAACAGCCCATGTGTTCGTATCACGACGTCGAGTTGGAAGCTGGCGCGGGAGCTTGACGCGACGGCAGATGAAATTTCAGTAAGTCACTCAATGAGCAGAGATCATCCAACAACGGGCTTTAGCCTACGGACCACCGGAGAAAAAGGCATACGCCAATGGGTGCGGCTTGTTCGTCTACTTAACCCAGTCCATATCTCTAAATTCTTGGTTTGGAATAGATTGTCGGAATGTCCACCCAGACTCTTCTTGCGTCAGTGCGTAGGCCTATTGCTAGGAGATGTTTCCCCAGCCTCTCTCTTGCCACGCCAATCACTCAAGGATTACCAGAAACGTTTCCTTGAGAGCGTCGACCTTCTGACACTGTTCGTCCTTCGCAATGATTCGTTGGATGTTGATGGACTAGTAAGGGAGTCTGTGGCTCGATCTAGAGAAGCCGCTCTAGAATCTATCAAGAGGCTAAAAAGAGAGAGGCTTCTCAGAAGCTCCCCGTCCGACAAACAGCCCTCATACACGCTTAGCTCCCAAGGAGTTGAACTCATTGAACGATTCGAGGAAGCCTGGGAAATGATAAGACACGAGAATCCTAGAATTTTTCCACTAAAGTCTTATGAGCGACTTTCAGTTCCACCAGTCCTCGCCGAGGAGCCGCCGAGGTTGGCCAATTGAAAAGGACCCTCGAAAGCTCAGCCTGATCCCCTAAGAAAGGGGGAGGCGAAGGAGAGCACCCGGCTGAAGATGGTGACATCTGATACCGGGCTGACGGTCCCTTGATAGAGACCGGCCCAGTCGCAGGTTCAAATCCTGCCCTCGGCACCAAAGAAAGACCTCACGGTTCCGTACCCAAACCGCTGATCAAACGTTAACACAACGCCACTTCCCTCAGACTCCGACTTTGCGATGGGCATTAGGGATGGCAGAGACTGGCCGGCAGGTAAGGCCTTGGGTGGCGTTGCCTGGGAAGCGCTCTAGATTGTGACAGCTAGCAAGTGACTAGGAAGAGCCTGATGCAGGATCATCTCCCGATGCCAAAACAACCTACATGATTTCCAGGGAAGCTGCGGCCTAGGGTTTTATTTTCCACGTGTCAACAATCGTCCAAGGGTCGTGATCTTCATTATGCTCTTTTCCCGGGTTCCTTTCTCCACTTCGACCAGTCCTAGTTCCACGACTCCCTTGGAGTCCTCCGCTGGGGGTCGTGGGGAGCTATCTAACACAGGTAGAGCCGGTGGGCTTATATGTCGCGGTGGGAAGGCGTAAGTGGGAAGATAAAAGTGGGAATGGCCAGGGTAGACGAGAAGGGCAGGGTTCTGATACCGTTGGAGGAGAGGTTGAAGGCTGGGTTGCGGCCGGGGGTTGAGCTGGAGGTGACTCAGGAGGAGGAGGGATTGTTTCTTAGGCCTCTGGTGCCGAAGCCGGTGAGGGTCCGGTCGGGCCGGAAGTGGGGAAGGGAGACTTTCCCGGATGCTGGCGAGGCCACTTTTGGCGGATAGGGACCGGATACTCGTCGACGTAAACTGTCTAGCCATATTCTTGGTTGAGGACCACCCAGGACACCTATACGTCGCCCGGGAACTGGAGAGGGGGTTGAGCGGTCATTTCATTCCGCTCGTGCTGGATGTTGTGCCGATGCGCGCGTACTGGATTATGACGCGCCAGTGGGACTGTGACTCTTCTCAGAGTGAAAAGGCCCTCAGACACTTCTTGGACGCCTATCCTCTCGTCGAGTATTGTCCAGTGAGCAAGATGGTGCTGCATCGGGCTTTCGACTTGGCCAGGGAGCTCCGCCACGATCCGTATGACACGACCTATCTGGCCGGCGCCTTGGAATATCGAGCTTCCGGAATCATGACGACAGACACTGATTTTAGACGTCTCTGCCGCCCGAAGCATCTTGACTATGTCAACCCTGTTCCTCCACGGGTTCTGGAAAGGTTCGCTGGCTGGAGATCCCATCCAGAGGACTCGCGCAAATAGTGAGACGAGCATGTTAACGATGATGGAGAATCTTCGCTTCAATCCTGGAGCGAGGCGTGGTTAGTTGTAGTGTGTTGTTCTTAGTCTGGTGAAATGGATGAATATCACTAGTTTCTTTCTCGCGTCTGAGGTCAGTCGACACTTTTTGGCACCCGCATCGCAGTTGACAACCCTATACTGGATCCCTACAAACCCCGCAACACTAGCGTTCCGCCCCCATCGACTCGGGCTCGGATAGCATGTACCGCCGCCATTTTTAGTGGGCTGGTTCTCGGAGGACTGCTCTATTGGGAGACGACTGGTCAACCCTCACCCTTGTGCGGGGAATGTTACAACTACAACGCGTCCGGTTGTCCCGCAGGTCCTTGTCCGGGGCGTGAAGCGTTGAACATGGACACTTCGCAAATGAACTCGCCTACAAATCTGACCTTGAACATCAGGAATTCAGGGGTGGCAGGCGTCGCTCTCGTCGCTTACACTGTCAAGGACGAGGGCGGGGGCGGATACCAGTACTCGAAAACGAGCTGGACCGGACCCTACTTGAATCCGAACCAAGTCGTCGCCGTGAACTTCTTCATAGATGGCGGCGCATTCACGTTCCATTCCGGTAGCTGGTACTATGTTACTGTCACGAGCGCCCGGAACAATCCGTTCACGTTCTCAGTAAGAGCCTGACGAGTCTTTCCTCTTATTATCTAAATATCTCCGCAATCTTCTTACAGTTGCGTATCCGACTTGGAAGGGAAGCTCTAGATTGGATAGAATCCAAGTTTTACTTTACAGTCTACTTTTCGACGCGCTTCTCGGAGTTGCCCTTGTCTTATTCGCTGTCGAAGACCTCGTTAACCACCAGTTTCCGTTACTTGTCTATCTCTCGGCTGTCCCAACTCTCCAATCGTCAATCCGTGGAGTTGGGGAGTCTTACTTGTGGGCGTAGTTCTTCTCGCAGAATCTGTGGCTGTCTGAATTTATGTAACAAGAGATCGCAAGAAAAGCTCAACCTGATCTAGTAGAGGACCCACAAGCAATCTTATCTCCCGGTTTGCCCCTCTAGAACGGTTGACCTTCGATGATATCGAGATAACTGCGAATAGTCATGGTGTCGAGAAGTTGACTTGGGATTCCAAGCTTGGTTTGGCAATTGTCATAGCAACTGTCGCAGTTATGGGCATTGCAATCGTTCTGATATTAGTGGCTGTACTCTCTCAGTACGGGCCCGTCGGCAGCCTTCTTTACATAGGGTTATTCATCGATTTAGGCTTGATCGTCACTTTGATTGAGATTGCTCATCGAAGAAAGCCCCGGTCAGACTAGGACGAGGAACCAAGCCAAAATTGGGTTTGGTTCCCTTCTTGGGCTGCACGACCCGAATGCGGAGCCTATTCAAACTGGCTCAGTTGCATCTAGATTAGGCAATGCTGAAGGGAAGCAGGTTCTAAGGATAGCGTCTTCCTCATTAAGACCCCTCCGAAGCGCGGGATATGAACCCAGAGTCATAGTTCTGCCCTCGGCACCAAAAACAGACCTATCGTTCCGTCGACCGCGTTAGTAAGGCTTGGTGTTTTCTCCCAAGCCCATTTCTACTCTGTATGGATCACACGGGGTTCACGGGTGCGCCATGTTCTTCATTCCATTGTGCACGGAATCTGTGGATTCCTCTGCTTCTGAATGCCGTAAGTGCCGTGATTGCGATTACCCACGAAATAAGCGAATAAGCCGCCATGATATTTGACTGAAACTGGAATGCCATCACCGCGGCGACACCAAAGAAAAACGCAGTAGTCAGCCCGTAGAGGGAAGGCGTTTTGCTGTCCCAGCTTGCGAATTCCGGATGAACCGTATTCAAGTGCGTTCTATATCGTTCCCAGTTGTTAGACCAATTATCATCATCCCATATCTTTTCCTTACAAACCGGGCAGTTCTTCGGTGGTGGATTAGATCCGGGCATGAGATGAAATTCCCAGCGAGCGTATTGCCAGGTGCAGTGGGCGACGGATATTCGCTATGTTACGCTACCTCTCAATGCGTTGCCCAATGGAAGAACTAAGAAAGGAATGCGAACCCAATCGATTGGGATAACAGTCGAGCTTGAGCGGCAAATCGTGGGTTCAAATCCCACCCAGCCCGCTTTTGTCCATTCGGCTCAAAGCAAACGATTTAGGATTGTCCACGTTCTTTGGTAATAGACGAGTTGTGGTCTCTTGGGTAGATTCTGCCCTCGGCACCATGAACCAACCCTGTGTCTACCCGCCAGGAATCTAACTACCGCGCTGGTCGTCTATATTATCGAAGAACTTGTTAATTGTGCTGATGAATCTGTCGTGGTCAGGCTGCCAGACCATGTGCCCAGAATCAGGAAAGATGGTGACTTCCAAGTTTCGGCAGTGTTGTCTGTACATTTCGACGTGTTCTGGTTTGAGCAGGGCTCCCTCGGCACCGCCGCCTATTAGGAGAATTGGAGATCTTATCGCGTCCAGTCTGTCCCAGAGGAGTATCTCTGTGGACTCTCGTTCCAGTCCGCGCATTCCTCTCATCCGGTCGGGGTTGTCCTTTACTGATGGCTCGGATGACCATCTCTCCGCCCATCCGGCCGAGAATTTGGGGTACCGGGCGGGGTAGTCTAGGAGGACCAGTCCTGCGACAAGTTCTGGATGGCGAGCCGCGTAGGCTATTGAGTAGGTTACTCCCAGAGGGAAACCCCATGACGCAAATCCTATCGAAAGTCAGATGGTTGACGACGGCGTCAATGTCCGAGACGTTCTCGTCGAAGGAGTAGCCCGCCTCAGGAGCGTCGCTGTTGCCGCGTCCTCTGAGGCTGCATGCAACGCACCTCCTTGGTGAGAGTGCCTTCATCTCCGGAATGAAGATCTCAGCTGTACCAAACCCGATGTGCGGGTAGACTACCGGTGTGAAGCTAGAAGGTGAATCCCATCCGCTCTCAACGTAGTGGAGATGGACGCTTCCGTTCTTGCACCACCCTTCCCGGAAGGAAAACTGTTGCTCTAAGGTGGAGAGAACCATTGGTTGGAACGTATCGGTTCGCAGTATTGGGTATTCTATTTTGAAAGCAGCAGTAGTATGCGTCGGACGGGTTCATTGTTTTGGAGTGTGCATATTTTGGTTTCTTGAGGGATTTGCCTATTGCAGACAGGGCCGCCGGCTCACCGAATCCAATTCATACGAGGCTTCGGGAGACGCGAGAGAAGAACAGCGATCAGTGGCTGGACCTTCATGGTTCACGAGAAAAACGTGTCAGAATCTGGACCGATAGCACAGGAATTATCGCGAACGTGGCAATTAGGAACCAGATAAAAGCCGCAACACCACCGAGGCCTGAAACGGTTATGCCAGGCATCATGGTTGTCACAAAGAGAATAACCCCGCCTCCCAGGACAGCCATGACAAACCAGAGTAGTACAATCAGCAGAATTCCTATTAGAACTCCATGACCTCTGGTTGGGGGAAAAACTCTTAGAGTCATCCTAAAGTGCCTGCAAGAGCCAACAAGCGAGAGAGATAGATTAGCTTATCCGGGCGAAAATTCGCCAACCGCAAACAACGATCCCAAGAGTTTCTCGCCGAGGATTTTCATCTCCTAATCTGCTGTCGTCTGTGAGCCGGAGCTACTGAAATTCCCAAGACAAGCAAGCCAGAATTCAAGTCCGAATCTCGCTCACGTTTGACTAGTATTGAGATTCACGAACTGAAGGACTGATAATTATCTGTCTAACAATCTTGGAAAACGCGCTGACCTTATAGGAGTCTGTCCTCGATTCGAACGCTAGGATGAGTTGGATGGCTACGAAGGGTCGGGATATCCGAATTATGAAAAACTTGACCTCTCCCTGTTAGACTCGAAACGCGACCTCCCGTCTCACACATCCCGCGGGAGACAACCCAAAGCTCGCTTTCTAATCAAGGAACTCGGAGGAGGGACCTGGCCTGACTTTGCGCGAATTGTTGAGAAGCATAATGGTGTGTGGGGTGGCTGCTGGTGCGTCGCCTTCCACCTCAAGCGCAGCGAGGAGAAACAGTGGACTGGAAAGCACAGGGCGTTGAAAGAGAAGCTTGTTCGAGCGAATCAGTCCCACGCGGCTCTCGTCTATAACGGTGCGGATGTTGTTGCGTGGTGTCAGTTCGGACCCCCAGTCGAGCTCCAGGGCGGAATGAGTGGGTACGGCAAGTTGGATGAGGCTCCACCCGACTGGAGGATCACGTGCTTCTTCGTCGACCGCGACCACAGGCGGGAGGGAGTCGCCAAGGCCGCCCTGGAGGGTGCGCTTCGCATCATCGCCGCCAAGGGTGGCGGGACGGTTGACGGATATCCGATCGACACTAGAGGGAAACCGTACTCGAGTTCGTTCTTGTGAGGTGGAACTGAGGCAATGTTCGCTGAGCTCGGATTTCGTCCGCTCGGTGCCCTCGGTACAAGTAAATGGATGATGCGAAAAGTGGTTCCTAGTCGGACTCCATCTGTGAAGGCTTCTGGAAAGATTAAGGAAAATGTCGGGAGTCAATAGACTGAGATTCGAGCAACTCCTTTGATCTTCAGCATCTCGGGGATTATGTTGCCCGGCACGCTGGAGTCTCCGATGAGGGTAAGTTTCGGTTCGGGGGACAGTTCGGGATCGTCAACAAGGGCTTGACGTATGCTAATGCCAGCGTCAGCTAGGAGCTTGGACGCACCGGCGAGTATACCGACATCTTTCGGATCGCTCGCGGTAATCTCCACAACGCCCAAGCCCAACTGCTTGGCTATCCCTTTGAGGGAGAGTCCAGCTGACTGCAGCTGTTCGAAGATAACACGTAGATCCCTATCGCGGTGTATCATTCGCACAGCTTCAACAACGGTCCTTCTATCGACTCCCGCTGCTCTGGCGATTCGGGCTGTCGGGATCTCTATTTGGTTAAGATAGATTCCGTCATCGCGTATGGCCAAGCCATTCTCTATGCATAGCCGGGCGACCTTGAGTCGTTCAGGATGGTTAGGTCCCAGTTGTTGCTGGATCTTGTTCCACATAGACCTATGTACTAGATTGTACAAGCAAGCTTAAAATTTTACGTAAAGTCACAATAACTGCCATGCACGAGACCGAACGGACGATGCATCCCCAGAACCGAATCAATCTAGAGGAAGATGAGATCCCAACACAATATTACAACATACAAGCTGACCTTAGAGAACCTCTTCCTCCACCGCTCGACCCGAAAACCAAGCAACCAGTCAACCCAGCTACCCTCGAAAGGATCTTCGCCAAAGAACTCATCCGCCAAGAGATCAGCTCAGAGCGTTACATCACTATACCAGACGAAGTCCTACGAGCATATCTCGAGATCGGCCGGCCGACCCCTCTAGTCCGAGCGACCCGGTTAGAGAGATTTCTCAAGACTCCCGCTAAGATATTCTACAAGGCAGAATACCTCAGCCCGACAGGCAGCCACAAACCCAACACCGCCATAGCGCAAGCCTACTACAACAAGAAACAGGGAACCGAAAGACTCGCGACAGAAACCGGCGCAGGCCAATGGGGATCCGCGCTAGCCCTAGGCTCTGACATGTTCGGATTGAAGTGCAAAGTGTACATGGTCCGGGTTAGCTACCAGCAGAAGCCCGGCAGACGCGTTATGATGGAGACGTACGGAGCGGAGGTCCGGCCCTCACCCAGCGAGGACACGAATTTTGGAAGGTCCTTGCTAGCCCAAGACAAGAACCATCCGGGAACGCTCGGTATCGCAATAAGCGAAGCGCTTGAAGACACTGTGACCCACGAGAACACGAGATATTGTCTAGGTTCTGTCATGAACCATGTCCTGACGCACCAGTCGATCATCGGTCTCGAGGCAAAGAAACAGTTCGAATCCATTGACATACAACCAGACGTCATTGCAGGTTGCATCGGCGGAGGCTCCAACTTCGCAGGCTTCGCCTACCCATTTCTCGCTGACAAACTCCATGGGAAACTAGATGCCGACTTCGTGGCATGCGAACCAAAAGCAGTCCCATCTACTACACGCGGAACTTTCACATATGATTTTGGAGACACGGCCGAAATGACACCACTCCTAAAGATGTACACTATCGGCCACAAATACCAATCACCTCCCATCCACTCAGGAGGCTTGAGATACCATGGAAAGGCCCCATCGCTATCCTACCTCATCAACAAAGGCCACGTGCACTCGGTAGCATACCACCAGAACGAAGTATTCCAAGCCGCAACGACCTTCGCCAAGACAGAAGGAGTCATCCCAGCCCCCGAAACCGCTCACTGCATCAAGTACATCATAGACCAAGCTATCCAGTGCAAGAAGACCGGCGAGGAGAAAGTCCTTGCCTTCAACAACTGTGGCCACGGTCTACTCGACATCAAAGCGTACGAAGACTTCCTAGCGGGAAAACTCATCGACTACGAGCCACTCAATATCGAAGTCGAAACGTACGTAAAATAGCTGAGAGCAACCAAAATCTCGATATGCGGCAGAAACAAAATCAGACCTGCGCAATAGAACCCTCTGATCGTCTAGGTCAGGCCCATAGGGACTGAACCGCTCCGACGACGGCGGACCATGCGTCTGATTCTGGGTCAATCACCTCGAAATGGCCAACGCCGTCAAGTTTGACCAGCGTGGAGTGTTCGCCTACCTGTTCAGCTCTCTCGACGAAATTTTCGGACTGAGAGACCGGGACTACATTGTCGGCTGTTCCGTGGACTAGGACTTGTCTTGTTCCGGTGGGGAGGAGTTCAATAGGGCTGCCAGCGTCGTATCGGTCTGGATACTGGTCCGGTGTTCCGCCTATGAGCCTTGCAACGACGCCGTTTCCCAGCCGCTGCTGAAAGGCTCTCCGAAGGTCGCACACGCCCGCAAGCGAAACTGCACCGCCGAGATGAGACTTCTGAGCGCAGTGTAATGGTGAGGATTTGGATATGCGGTGTCTGCTTACCAGCCATAGTGCAAGGTGTCCTCCAGCCGAGTGCCCTAGGACGGCTGTTCGGGACGCGTCAACGCGTGGGTCTGAAGAGATTGTTTCCAGAATGTGGTCAGTTGCGAAGCTGATATCCTGAAATGTTCCAGGCCAGCCACCGCCAGGGTTTCCGAGCCTTCTGTATTCGAGGTTGCAGGTGATGATCCCTTTGCTCGTGAGGGCGGCACAGAGGTGGGCAATGTACGATAAGTCATACGCGGATTGCCAGAAACCGCCATGGACTACGAACAGGAACGGGAAGGGTCCCCGGCCATCAGGTAATCGCAACTCTGCAAAGTGCTGCGGATCCCGGCCGTACTGGACACGCTTGTCGAAGGGAGGCGGGGGCCTCTCCAAGATGTCGCTCAACGCATTTCAGATCGAAATGTCGACAAAAGGCCGTATAAGGTCCGGCACGAAAACAAGCAAGAACCCTCCATCCCTTGCAGGTTTTCTTTAGATACTGCTCTTAGTCCATACGCCTTGGAACCCTAATTGGCCATTAGTGAGCTTCCTCCGGAAAAATTGCGGTTGGAATGTCCACCTGGAAAAGTCGAATGCAAAACCAGCGAAGAACTATCTCCTCTCGAAGGAATCGTTGGACAAGATCGCGCCCTCAAAGCTCTCATATTCGGCGTGGAGATGAAGGGAAAAGGATTCAACATCTTTGCCGCTGGTCCTCCTGTCACAGGTAAGAGGCCTGCGACTAGAAGTTATCTTGAAAAAATCGCCAAGACCAAACCTACTCCGCCTGACTGGTGTTACGTAAACAATTTCCAAAATCCTTACGAGCCGAAAGCCCTCAAGCTCCCGGCTGGCAAAGCTAAGATCTTCCAGAAGGACCTGAAGAATCTCATAGACCAGGTCAAGAGAGCCGTTCCCGCAGCTCTTCAGAGCGAAGAGTTTGTGGCCCGAACAAACAGTATAACAAAGAAATCGGTGGAAGAGAGAGACAAGATTCTCAACGAGCTCAACGATGAGGCCAAACAGTCCAGTTACGCCGTCCGGATGAATCAGCTAGGCATCGGAATAGTCCCCATCCGCGCCGGAAAGCCTCTCAGCCAAGAAGAATTTGACGCCTTACCACCGAGCGTTAAGAAGAAATTCGAGCAGAGTAGAGAGACGGTAAGAAACGCACTGGACAAAGCCGGGAAACAAGTCAACGAACTCGAAGCAAAGACACTCGATGAACTGAAAAAGCTCAGAGACGATACTGTCCACTACGCTATGGGCGGCCTGATCAGCACGCTAACCTCTCGCTATCAAGGCCAACCAGACGTGATACAGTATCTCGACGATATGAGAGACGACGTTCTAGAAAACACTGAGCTGTTCACTCTGAGTGGAGCGGAACAGCAGAAGAAGGATCCCGATGCGCCACCGAGTCTCTCGGAGAGTGGGTTGCCTGACATTCTATTCAGAAGGTACCAGGTCAACGTCATCGTCGACAATTCCGAACTGAAGGGCGCACCGGTGATCGCTGAGGACAACCCGACGGTAACAAACCTGCTTGGCAGAATCGAGAACGAGGCCAAGTTCGGAACTCTCTCAACAGACTTCACCCTGATCAAAGGAGGATCGATCCACAAAGCTAACGGCGGCTTCCTCATACTCGGGGCGAGGGAGCTTCTAACCAGCCAGTTATCATACGAAGGGCTCAAGAGAGCGCTTCAGAGCGGAAACATTGCCATCGAAGAAACGGGCCAGAGGCTTGGCGTGGCTAGTACAAAGAGTCTCACCCCGCAACCAATACCATTGAACGTGAAAATTGTCTTGGCGGGTGACCATCAGATATACCAAGCTCTCTACGTCGCGGACCCAGACTTTGGCTTGCTCTTCAAGGTCAAAGCACACTTCGATGACACTATCGATAGGAATGACGAGAACATGAAAACCTACGGAAAGTTCGTCCACACTCTCTGCGAGAAAGAGAATCTGAACCATCTTGAAGCGGCTGCCTTAGCAAAGGTAGTGGAATACGGATCAAGACTTGCAGAGGACCAGACCAAGCTCTCCACAAAATTCCCTGAGATCGCCGACCTAGTCAGAGAAGCCAACCTCTACGCATCCCAAGACGATTCAAAATACATCAAGGACACACACATCCTGAAGGCTTTACAAGAGAAGATCTACCGCTCCAACCTCCTCGACGAAAAAACCAAGGAGATGATCGAGAGAGGCGTCATACTCATCGACACCTCAGGGACAAGAATAGGCCAGGTGAACGGTCTTTCGGTCATCAGCCTAGGCGACTTCGACTTCGGGCAACCTTCCAGGATAACGGTGAGCGTTGGTCTCGGAAGGGAAGGAGTCATCGATGTTGAACGCCAAGCCAAGCTCGGCGGACAAACACATACGAAAGGAGTCCTGATAATATCGGGCTACTTAGAGAACAAGTATGCTCGTGACAAGCCCTTGAGCGTCTCATGTAGACTTGTCTTTGAGCAAAGCTATGGCGGAGTGGAGGGTGACAGTGCGTCCAGCACCGAGCTCTATGCGATTCTCTCCGCCCTCTCCGAACTTCCGATCAAGCAGAACTTCGCGGTCACCGGATCTGTAAACCAGAAGGGAGAGGTTCAAGCAATAGGAGGAGTAAACGAGAAGATTGAGGGATTCTATCATACATGCAAGGCCAAAGGCCTGAAGGGTGACGAGGGAGTCCTCATTCCAAGGAGCAATGTCCAGCATCTCATGCTGAGCGAAGAGGTGGTAGAAGCTGTCAAGCAAGGACGGTTCCACATCTACCCGGTAGGCACGATTGACGATGGTATTGAGATTCTGACCGGCGTAAAGGCCGGAGTGTTGAAAAACGATGGAAACTATGAAGCGGACACGGTCCATTTCAAGGTCAACAAACGACTCGCTCAAATGGCGGACGAGATCACAAAATTCGGAGAATTCTCAAAAAGACTCAGAGACTAGCCCACGTAGCGATCAGGTCTATTCCATTGGAACAAATTGGGTCCTAGAGGAAAGCGCTTCTTAGACCGAGAAGGATTCTATGGTGGACCTCGATAGGAGGCCTGGTGCCATCCACGAGATGCCACCCAAATTTGTGGGCTAGCGAACGATAGTTTCTCCGCACTTTTTCTAGGAAAGCACGGTCTCTCTCGTTGACGTCCCGACGCCGGGTCTTTCTCGAGAACGACTTGGGAATAGGAACATCCAGGACAAAGACTGCGCGAGCCTCCGGGAGACCGGCGTCAAGGTCCGCGAGCCACTGGACGCTCAAGCCCCTCGCTTCTCCGTAAGCCAGATTGGAAGGTGTGTACCGGTTACATATCACAAAATCATTCTTCTTCAGAGCGGTGTTAATCGTTCCCATATTCTCCCAACGATTGAGAGAATAGAGCATGTGCAGCGCGTGGGGTGAAGTGTTCGCTCTCCCAGCGAGGAAAGATCGGATAAGTCGTCCTGAGCTGGTAGAGTAGATTGGAAAGCTTAGAGTGCCAACCTTGAATCCTTCACGGCGCAAGCTGGCCGACAAGAGTCTGGTCTGAGTCTTCTTCCCTGCTTGGTCAATTCCTTCTAGCGCGATGAGACGGGAGGGCAAGAGATAAGCAAACAGCTTCGGGTTGCTTATTACATTACTCGATCGTTGGCAGTTTCTTCAACGATCGGGAATGTCGATGAAAGTCCTTTTAGAAGTCGACAAGAAACGGGGCATCTAGAATACATTGTCATGGCGGGAGCTGTTGAGAGTCAATGCCCGCGAACATCTCGCAATATACGCTCTGGTGAGCCTCGCGAATTTTCTCCTTTCCGTCCCGCAATATCTCGCAGTCAATACTGCCCTTGAGCTTGGCATAAATCCAAATGGAACGACGGCCAGTTTGATCACTCAATATGGCTCCAGCACGGGCCTCGTTCTCGACTTTCTCCGATCGGGTCTCATCTTTCAGGGAGTCATGGCAGTTCTAGTGATCGGCCTAATCGGGTCAGCTTCATCTCGGAGGGGCTGGAGGTGGCAATACGCTCTGACGGGCGTGTTCGTCTCAACCTATCTTGCATACCATCTCGGTGGCAAGTTTCTGAATGCTCTCGGCTGGATCGGGGTCCTCGAAACGAGCGGTGTGAATGTTTCCGATGTCTATGGAGATCTATTCTGGTTCGGACTGGGAACAACGATATGCTATCTACTCGTAATTCTTGTTCTGAGGAGGTCCTACGGGAAGCTCGCATCACCTAGGCCCCGTGAGACGCGTCTCGTATCGACAGAGATTCTTTAGAGAAAATGGCCCGGAGACTACTCCGGTGCTAGCTTGTCCCGGCGTACTCTTGCATGATCGCGCCGATGTATCGTATTCCTGCTATGAAGTCGTCTGTCGTTGTATACTCGTTTGGCGCGTGTGCGTGGCTGTAAGCCGAGGGCGGCCCGCTTCCCGTCCAGATACTGTCTAAGCCTAGTCTTTTGGTGAACAGGTAATCCGGGCCTGATGCCGGGTTTCTCGGTAAAACCACTGGGCCGCGCCCGTAAGCTATCTTGGCGGCTTTGGCGGCCGCCCGGGCGATTGGTGCAGAAGGTTTCGTCCGGGAGGATTCCAAGAATCCTAAAGCTTTGACTTGGATGTCATCGAAACCATGTTGGTGCAGATGATCCTTCAATATCCCAAGAAGTTTCTTCGGGTTTTGGTTGTATACGAGGCGGAAGTCGATCTTCAACATCGCGCTTCCGGGCAGAACGGTTTTGGATCCTTGTCCAATATAGCCTGTCTTGAAGCCGCAGATTGTGCACGTAGGCTCCATCAGGTATTTCTTCAACGCTTCTCTGTTGGTTTTTGCGTTGAGGAATTTTTTCAGGCCCCATTCTTTGAGGTAGTTTTCTCCCCGGAATGGAATCTTACCCACTAGCTTTGACTGCGCTGGAGTGAATGGTTCTACGTCATCATACCATCGTTTGACCAGGATCCTTCCGTCTGGGCCTTTCATCGTGTTCAACGCCCAGACCAGCCGCCAAGCAGGGTTGTCGACTAGTGGCGCGTAGGATGAGTGAAGATCCTCTCTAGCCTTCTTGCATCTCAATTCAACATACAAGAGTCCTTTGACGCCTAGGCTGATCTTTGGTCGGCCTGTCTCGTCGAAATCTCCATCGTAACACACGACACTGTCGGCCTTCAACCGTTCCTTGTTCTCGTCGATAAATCCTGGAAGGTGCGGACTACCAATCTCTTCTTCTCCTTCGAAGAGAAATTTCAGATTGAGCGGAACATCACCAGTCGCTTTCAAAAAACTTTCAGTGGCTTTGATACAACTGGTAACATTGTTCTTGCTGTCAGCAGCGCCTCTCGAGACTATCTTTTTTCCCTGCAATTTTGCATCGAAGGGTCCGGAATCCCATTCCTCCAATGGCTCGACAGGTTGAACGTCGTAGTGGCCGTAGATTAGAAGGGTTTTGCTGGATGATTTCGATTTTACTTCTCCGTAGACGATCGGGTTGCCGTTTTTCTCCGGGAGAATCTGGGTCTTTATTCCTGCAGCGTCCATGTTTTTCTTGACGATCCGGGCACAGTCCTGAATTCCCTTTCCCTGGGCAGATACGCTGGGTTGTCGGAGAAGTGTGCGGAAATCTCTGAGGAATGGCTCCTTGTTTTTCTGTATGTAATCGAAGGCCTGTCTCAGGCTCTGCTCTTTCACAAAACCATGGTTGGATTAACGTACTAATAGCATCTTCCAGAAAACCGGTTTGGAGCTAGTTCTCGAACCCCTAGCATTCGATTATCGTGCACCCTCGACGCCAATGCCTCTGCCTAGTACAGGGTCCCTCCAATGGGGACTACCCAAAAAAAACAGGGGGCGGTTCCTGAGAGAAGGTCCAAAGCTCGCCCATTTCAAGCCTTGATCCCGTATCTGGCAGGGGGGGCCCTAGACTTCCCTGAAATCGTTCGGGAATCGTTCTAGATTTCCCGTCTTTTTTGCCCTGCAACCTAAGTGCAGATTGTGCTTTGATCAGCCCGTCTCGCCCATTATCACAGCCAGACACGAGATGTTCTAGAAATAAGGAGGTCTTAGCGACCGACCCTCGCGTCGCATGAGCGGGTTTTCCGAGGCTACTTACTTCGTCTCTGTTCGGGTTCCCGTCGGTTCGTGACGAGGAAGAGAAGGACCCCGACAACAACCAGCACAAGACCCGCTGAGAACCCCAGCTGAT
>Ga0209802_1000127_pt1 | contig 55898 bp, 44 predicted proteins | sample GraSoiAngelo_129_FD_185886 | JGI IMG/M metagenome (GOLD analysis project Ga0209802, IMG submission 185886) | Grasslands soil microbial communities from the Angelo Coastal Reserve, California, USA - 14_0927_12_40cm (SPAdes) (version 2) | ecosystem: Environmental > Terrestrial > Soil > Grasslands ...
AAGCTCTCCTCGCGGGCTCCGGGACGTAGCCTGTCGATGCAAATCCGCCAAGCGCTCCTGCTCGGCCTGGCCTACAACCTCTACCGCTTGAGGCATCGACTCGCCCTCGAGGATGTCAACAGAGCCAGTGTTGATTCTAAAGGCAGTTAAAGTCATTTGTTTTCATAGATTTCTGCAAGTGTTGATTGTAAAGAGGTTAAGCTTACAGTGCCAACTCAGTGCATCTGCTGACTGCAAGTCTTGGGCAAGACCGTTCATGGGGATTTTCATTGCACTCGCGACTTGCAGCATTCAACTCAAAAGGGAACCAAACCCAGTAAGATGAGGGTTCCAGGAAAAGAGATTCCCACAAAGAAAAGAAAGCGACGGCAAGAGCTACCGCGCTGCAAATCCGCAGTATTTGGTGAAAGGAAGCATTGCGAAGTCTAGCTGGGTTTCAGAAAGCATCTTGAAGCATTGAAACATCAGGGCGAAGAGGAGTTGTCCGACGTCACAGGCGCTGCGGGAAAGCTGTTGTATGATTCCAGCCTGTGGACATCGTCCTGAACGAAGTGGAATGCCGGGTATTGGGATCGCTCGTTGAAAAAGAAAGCACCACACCGGAGTACTATCCGCTCTCGCTGAACGCACTGGTCAATGCCTGCAACCAGAAATCGAACCGCGATCCGGTCATGAACCTGGATGAGGGCGCCGTACGCGAGGCGTTACATTCTTTGGAGGGACAGGCGCTGGTCCGGTCCGTCAGCCCTGCCGACAGCCGAGTGACCAAGTATGAGCACCGACTGCAAGAAGCGTTCAACTTCTACCGTCACGAGACCGCGATCTTATGCCTGTTGTTGCTGCGCGGCCCGCAAACGCCCGGGGAACTCCGAAGCCGAAGCGAACGCTTGCATGCTTTCGAGGACCTCGGGGCCGTGCAATCAAGCCTGCAGCATTTGATGACGCGCGAGCCTCCGCTGGTGCAGGCGCTTCCGCGACAGCCGGGAACGAAAGAGACGCGCTACGCTCACCTGTTGTCGGGAGATGTGGCGCATGCGAATTTCGGGTCGAAAGAAGAGTCAGATGCCGGGGGTAGCCCCGTCGATGGCGAAAGGGTGACAAAGCTGGAAGAGGAGATCGCGGCGCTTCGGGAAGAGGTTGCCGACATAAAACAGCAATTCGCGCTATTCAGAAAGCAGTTTGAATAGGGCGCGGACGATTCGCCGGCTGCCCGGAATCATCAAAGCGCGATCAAATCGTTGGGAATGGCAATGCAATTCCTCTGATGGAACAGCACTGGAACAATTTTTATGAGCGGTTTGCGGCGACCGCCGGACGCTTTGCCAGTCATATCGCCGTCCAACTGGTGCACCGCGAGAGCGTTGAAACGGTTACCTACGGAGAGCTTCAGAAAAAAGCAGACGCGGCTGCCCGATTCCTGAGCTCGCACAAGATTCAGCCCGAAGACCGATGTGCCATCCTGGCGGACAACGACATCGCATGGTGCGCGGCCTATCTGGGAATTCTGCGCGTCGGAGCGGTCGCCGTTCCCTTCGACACGCATTACACGCCGCAGCAGATTGCGAAGCTCCTTCAGGACAGCGGCGCGAAGATCGTTTTCACGACAGAGCATTATGCTCCGGTGGTCGAAGAGGCGTGCGGACTGGCCGATACTTCCGTGAAGCTGGCGCTTTTGCGCGATATCGAGAAGGAATCCGAATCACTGAACGCTCCTGGAGAGGTTTTGCGCGCCAATGTGGCGACGGTCATGGATGCGGCAGTCATTCTTTATACCTCAGGAACCACCAGCGATCCGAAAGGCGTTGTGTTGACGCATGGAAATCTTCTCGCGGAGGCCGCGGCGGTTTTTGCAGCATTGAAGCTGGACGAGAACGACTCCATTCTTGGCGTGATGCCTCTCTACCATTCGCTGGCGCAATTGGCCAATCTGCTCCTGCCGTTTATCGTGGGCGCACGCGTGATTTACCTCGCAGAAATCAGCGCATCGGAAATGCTGAGGGCTTTGCGTGAGCAGCGCCCCACGCTTTTCTGCTGTGTCCCGCAATTCTTCTATCTCATTCACCAGCGGGTGCTTCGCAAGGTTGCCGAAGGCGGATGGATCCGCTCGATACTCTTCCGCTCGCTGCTCCATCTCAATGGGGCGTTACGCCGTGTGACCCGGCTGAATCTGGGGCCGATTTTCTTTTCTGCAGTACACGATGTAATCGGAAAAAAGATGCGCCTTCTGGTTACGGGCGGAGCACGATTCGATCCCGCCATCGGGCGCGATTTCTACAAACTGGGTTTTAACCTCTTGGAGGCCTACGGCCTGACGGAAACTTCGGGAGCGGCGACTCTCACGCCGCCTGGCGAAGGAGGGCAAGGCTCCGTGGGAGAGCCCCTCCCGGGCATTGAAGTGAAAATTATGTCGGCGGCGAGTGATAGCGCCGACGGGGATATGAGCGGAGAGATCGCCATTCGCGGCCCGATTGTGATGAAGGAATATTTTCACCGGCCGGACACCACAGCCGAAGTGGTGAAAGACGGCTGGTTTCTGACGGGAGATCTTGGACGGCTGGATGACCGGGGCAGGCTTGCGATCACAGGCCGAAAGAAGGAAGTCATCATTCTCAGCTCAGGTAAGAACATCTACCCCGAGGAAATCGAAGCCCAGTACGCGCAATCGCCGTTTATCAAAGAACTGTGTATCTTGGGCATGTCATTGCCGGGAGAGCCCGCTGCGGAACGGCTGCATGCTGTCATCGTGCCCGATCTCGAAGTCATGCAAGCGCGCAAAGTTGTCAACATGAAGGAAGTGCTGCGGTTCGATATCGAAAACATTTCTGTGCACCTGCCTGCGCACAAGAGAATCCTGAGCTACACGGTCCAAATGGATCCTTTACCCCGCACCACCACGCGAAAGCTGAAACGATTCGAAATCGAGCGGCAAATGAAAGAGCAGCGGGCAGAGAATGTTGAGAGCGAAGGGCCACGTCAGCCCGTCAGCGAAGAGGAGACTGCATGGACAGCCGACGCGGACGTTGCCCGTGCATTGGAAGTTCTTCGCGAAGCTGCCCATGACAAGGCGGCGGTTAGGCCCCAAGCAAATCTGGAACTGGACCTCGGTCTCGACTCCATTGAACGCGTGGAAGTTCTGACGAATCTGGAGCAGTTGTTTGGCGGCAGGATCCCTTCCGAAGTTGCCCAGTCCATCTACACCGTGCGCCAGCTTGTCGATGCCGCGCGCTCGCAAAATAATGCACCCGCTGCAGCACCGCCCGCCAATGCCTGGGACAAGCTTCTGAAGGAGCTTCCGGAAAATGATCAGCTTTTCACGGACCTTTTAAAACCTCAACGAATCGTGACGTTCGTCGGTTTCGGAATCTTCAAATTGGGGTATTTGCTCGCGCGCATGCTGGTTCGATTGCAGGTCACCGGCGCCGAGAATCTCCTGGGTCACGGAGCCTATTTGATCTGTCCTAGCCATGAGACTTATCTTGATCCGTTTTTGCTGGCGAGCGCGCTTCCTTATCGCGTGTTCGGCAAACTTTTTCACGTTGGCGCCAGCGAATACTTCGCCACGCCGCTCCGGCGAAAAGCCGCGAAATGGATGCGCCTCGCTCCGGTGGATCCTGATGCCAACCTGATCCGAGCGCTGCAAGCGGGTGCGTTTGGTTTGCGGCATGAAAAAATTCTTGTGCTTTTTCCGGAGGGGGAACGTTCGATTGACGGGGAAGTAAAGAAATTCAAGAAGGGAGCTGCCATTCTCAGCTCTCACCTTCAAGTTCCGATTGTTCCGGTGGCTTTCAACGGTATGTTTCCCATTTGGCCGCGGAATCGGGCTTTTTCCTGGCGCGCCATCCTGCCCTGGTCAGGCACGAAGGTGCAAATTCGTTTTGGCGCACCGATGCAGCCCGCCCCTCCGCCAGGCCCTGATGGTTCACGGGCAAGTACGGAAGCCCACTACGATGCCGTGACAGAGGAGCTGCGCCATGTGGTTATCGGTCTACAAGCGGCTTTGCGAGCGGAATCCGCCGCGGCCTAGTCAAGCTGTCACAGGCGCTCGTGCAGCGATGTCACCGCAAGGTGAAGGTGCTTTTTGAGGGGGAGTCGCAGGGATGGCTTATGGTCTATCATGCAGCCATTTTCACGGACCGGGGCTTGCATGAGATGGGTCGAGAACTATTTGCTCGTTGCTCAGGAAGCGCACTTCCCGACATCAACTGGAATCGAGAGTACCGGCACAGATTGAAGGCTGCCCGGAGTGCAAGATTCCGCCGCAACATTATCTAACTTTTCTACCAGAGTAGTGATGCCAAGCCACTCCTGCAACATGGTCACGCTGCGAAACGTCTTCGAATCGACCTTCCCTCGAACGTTCGTCCAATGAACGGTTGCGCTGTTTGTCAGCCTGTCGATGCACATTCGCTGATGTGTCCTTGTAGCCGCATCCGCAGTCGTTTTCTTGAACCACACTACGGTTCCGTCCCCGCATTCATCCAACTCAATAAAACCGCACCTGCAAGCCGCAACTTGAAATGCTTGAATTATTTCCATGATGCCCTCGGTATGAGCTCATCCTTCTCGAACGTCCGCACGCTACTCGCTGGGAATCAGGTGCAAGAGAAATTCCTGCAGTCTCTCGCTCTCTGCAATGGCGAGCCGGTCCAGTTGAATCCCCATTTGATTTCCGCCGAAAACGCGCACGACGGACCCTGCACCGACCACCGGCTTCAATCGCGGGGAGAGGTCCAGGCTGACATGCACCGGTGAACCCAGCGGCAGCGTTCGGCCAGCTTTAACCAGGATGCCGCTCAGGCTGAGGTCCACGGTTTCGGCTTCCAATACTTCCGCCCCGAACTTGAGTCTCACCTTGGATTGAAGCGTAACGCCCCGGGTCCGGCGCCTCCCATAGTCCATCGCCCCTTGGGTGGCCCGAATGAGCTTCAACAAGCACTCTCTGTCGATTGGTTTGTACAGGAAAAAGCTTGCGCCAGCTTCAAATCCCACGGACATGGCGCTCGGACGTTGATCGTCACTGATCAGGATAATGGGTGTTGTCCGGTTCCATCGGGAATGACGTATCTGTCGCGCAAGCTCGATCCCATCGGGAGCGGCCATATGTAAGTCCAAGAAGGCCATCTCGAATTTTCTTCCGTTGAGAAGGCCAGGAGCCTCTGAACTTTTTGTCAGTGCCACGGCCTCCATGCCAGCGGAAGTCAGAACCTTTTCAACCATTTGGCAAACCGCAACCTCATCATCCACGATCAAACACTGTTTTTGCATGGCGTCCCTCCGATTATGTCGTCTGCTAACCTGGTGCCGTTCAAAAAGCCACGGATTATGCAAACGCGCAGTCCGCGCTCACTTCTACCGGAACCCCAGCACTGCCGATATGTGAGGCCTCGCTTCCTTTGCCGTGGCGAGTTCAAATCGACTGCGCCGCGATTACACGGGATACGTGGTAGCAGTCAAACTGCACGCCCACACCGAGCCTTCCCCTCGGGGAATCAATCGGCTCAACACGTACCACATGGCCTGAGCAGAGCCATTCGGTCGTCGGCTCGCCGGTGATCATCTCTGGCATTTTCAGAAGGATTTCCAATACCGTGCCAACTGGTATCACTGAGTTTGTTGCAAAGAGGATCCCTTCCTCGGACAAATTCTCTGATTCGCCTCGCTCCTCTGGGATCGCAGATTTCCAGCGGCGAATCCGAATGGGAGTCCTGATATTGTGACGGACAGTCAAACGGCGGTCTAATACGGCTACTTTCATGTGGTGCTCCTGGCGCTTAAGACGTGCGTGGCGCAGACGGGGTGAAGACACTAAGGGAACTCAACATTAGACAAGTGGTTCGTAGACAGCAAGAACATTCTGGTACTCTGTACACGAACGAGGTATCAATTAATAAAAACTAATCTGACATCTGTTCGCCGCCGCGAGTCCTTGGGTCGGCACAGCGGTTCGACATCCGACCGACGGCATGGCTCACGCCTCGCAGGAAGCTCGTCATCATCGCAGATAGCAAACGGTGTAAAAGTGTTCCAAGGGGAAGGTACGGCATCCCACTCTGAAGGTGGTGATGTCTAGGTCTTTGAGCTGCAATCGCTCTAGAACGTGCAATCTAAGGCGATCTGTTCCCAGTTGTTCCCAATATCGAGAATGGGAACAACTCTGCGGCAATAAACTAGGCTAAGGAATTGTTGCGGCTCGACTCGTAACTATAAAGAAGAAGGGCGCTTGGAGGATTTTCCTCGCGGCGCCCATGGTTGCGGGGGTCAGATTTGAACTGACGACCTTCGGGTTATGAGCCCGACGAGCTACCAGGCTGCTCCACCCCGCACTTTGACTATAGCGGACGGCCGTGTTCCCGTCAAATCATCAAATCTTCTGGGAAACAGGACTGTGTGACTTTGCGACCGAGTGGCAGCAATTACCACTCGTTGTAGGGGGTGTGCTCGAACGGCGAGACTCGGCTCGAATTCGAATGCACGTCCACCATTCCTGTGCTGGTTTGATCGGGACTCAGAACCACGCTGTCGAATTGCGGCACCCAGTCCTTGGCTTGTGTCATGGGATCAACAGGTACATCGCGCAGGTAACCCGCCTGCTTCAGATCATCCACCGATTGTGGCGCAGCTTGTTTGTCCAGCGTGTAGTGGTCAATCGCATCCCGTAACGTGCGTAGATCGGATTTCAAGACAGCTTCTTTCGAGTGCTGCACCACCTGGTCATACTTCATTGCCGCAATGCCAATGAGAATGACGATGATGGAAACAACGATCAGCAATTCGATGAGGGTGAACCCGTTTTTGCCCCGTCTACTGCGGCTGTTCCACGGCGACCACCAAGCCAACCGAATTTGCAGTTGCATCTTCACTTTGAAACCTTGTTCCGGCTACCAATCCGAATACTTTGTCCCATTCAAGGCAGTGTCCGTTGATTTCGAGTACACGTCGAAGACGTTTTTCCCGCCCCAGTGCATCGAATCCGGATCGTCCTGGACGGCTCGTAATCCCCATTCGGTGCGCCCGGTCGTGGGATCCACCGGAATCTTTCGCAAGAACCGAATCCTTTTATCACCGCTGTTCCCAAGCTGGACGCCGTTTACCAGCGTCTCGAGATCAGGCGGGTATCCCTCGCTCCCAATCTCCACGCGAATCTGATTGTGGTCCGCTGCGTCTTTGTACCGGTCAATAGCATCGCGGATCTCCAGCAAATTATGGCGAAGCTCTCCTTCTCTCTCTCGAACCACGGTGTACTTTGCAATTGGTAGCGCAGTGGATGACAAGATCAACAGGATAGCGCAGGTCAGAATCAATTCCAGAAGCGTCATGCCCCGCTGAGAGTCGACTCGTTGCCTGCTGGCTCGCATTCGAATTGGAACCTCGCGCAACATGGTTCTCTAGAATTCGACTACGGCTGGACTTGCAGCGTTGCCTCGCCGGTCACCAGCGGGATGGCGTTCTGCTGCGAATCTTTTGCGTTTACTTGCACGATCGACAAATTCGTGGAGCCCGGCGCCAGCGCCTTCACCACCAGGCCGATCAGCGTTCCGCTCCCGCTGACTCCCGGCGTATTGGGCTGGCGCGTCGCGGAAATAATGTACTGACCTTTCTCCTTGAACAACTGCGATACGATGGCGATTTCCTGGGTTCCGCCAGAGAGGAATCCTCCGTGTTGTACCTCTTCCACGCTGACGAAAGCAGGGTTGTACTGCAACAACATCGGAATGGAGAAAAGGTCGTTTACGTTTTCGACCAGCACTCCCACCGTGGCCCTTTGACCAACTTTCAACGAAAGGCTTTGCGGCTCGAATCGGATCTTCGCTGTTGCATTGGCCGCGCCGGCTGCCGGAACCGTATTTCCTGGACCGCCAGCCGCTGGCGCTCCCGGCGCTGGATTCGCATTCGCCGGTGGCTGCTGTTGCGCCGGTGGATTCGGTGCTGCCGGTTCCGGTTGCGATGGTGAACGAAGGTCGCTCTCGCGCCTGACCTGCACGTTGGTCTCCGTGCCGGAGAACATCGGCCGCAGATTTGCTTTCGTCCATTCCGGTACGCGCACGATGCGCGGAATCAGCACGATCAGAACTTCGTTTTCCTCGTGCTCTGTCTTGGTGTCAGAAGTGAAGTAGCGCAGGAAAGGGATCTTCGCGAAACCAGGCCAGCCATTCAGCGTTTTCGTGTCGGTCCGCTCGAACAAGCCGCCCAGGACGTTGACTTCGCCATCTTTCAAGCGGATGTCGTGCTCAATTTTGCGCTGGCTGATAATCGGCTGCTGGATCCCTCCGATCGTCGAAGTCCCGGTGACCGACGAAACCTCTACCTTCACTTTCAGGCTTACTTCGTGGTTCGGGTGCACGCGCGGCGTCATGTCCAGGTTTACTCCGACATCGATGTACGTAAACTGTGTATTTACCAGCGGGTTCACGAACCCGGCTCCGCCTGTCGAACCCACGCCCACACCCGCCTGAAAGCTTCCCGTAGCGACGGGGACACGATCACCGATATTCAGCTTAGCCGACTGCCCATCCACCGAGCGAATCTCGGGGTTCTGAATAATCTTCGTGTAGGTATCGGTCAACACGGCGTTGGCCGTCGCGCCCGGCAGGTTCACGCTGTAATCCTTGGTGCCGAGATGTTTCAACTGGCTCAACAGGAACGGGGTGCTTGTCGAGGTACCACCGGACGAAGAGGTTGTGCTGGGATTGAATGTTACAGATGCCGTCTGTCCAGGCGATACGCCCAAATCCCTCAAACGATCTGTGCGCGCTTGCAGCACCTCCACCTGGATCACCACTTCCGGCTTGGCCTTGTCGATGTCATCAATCATCTTTCCCGCGAGCAATATTTTGTCCGGCGTGTCGCGCACGATAAGGGCGTTTTGCGAGTTGACCTGCTGAATGCGCTTTAAGTCCAGCAACTGTCGCAACCCGGTAACGATTTCCGTCAGTTCCTGCGGCGTCACCGTGTTCGACAGGTAAAACGTCTTCACCACTTCCTCTTCATAATCCCGGCGCTTCTGCGGCTGATCCGGAATCACGAAAATGATGTTGTCCGTCACGGGCTTCCAGAAGGCCTTGCTCTGCAGCGACGCGATCTCCAGCGCTTGCTCCAGGGTTACATTGTTCAATTCCACCGTAATCCGTCGCGCGGGGAAGTCCGGATCGTAAATCACGGTGAGTCCCGCCCATTTCCCGATGGTGTCAAAGACGATCTTCGCGTCGTTCGACATTTTCATATTGATGGGCCCGCGTGAAAGTGGCTTGATTTGCGGCGGTGTCATGGCAAGCGCCGGTTCACCGGGATCGGCGGGTGGCTCGGCGGCGGCATCGTTCTGGCGGTTCTTGTCCGCGATCATCTCGACCGTCTTGTTCAATTCCTGTTCTGCGATAGCGCTCGACGGATCGATCACCTCCGCCCTCTGGAATTCGCCTGCTGCGCCTTGCAGATCGCCCTTTTTCCGCAACTCCAACCCGCGCTTCACGTGCAATTCCCCGGCTTCAAATCGCACTTGGTTCAGCTTGATCTTGTAGCTGGCGTTGTACGGGTCGGCTTTGACCGCTTTTTGGTAGTAAGTGAGCGCGGCGTCGTAGTCCTGCAGGGTTTCTGCCTTCATGCCCTGGTGATACTCGCCACCGCCCTTAGGGCAGCCCGCCGCAAGCAGTCCAACACCACAGCATAGGATGAGGGTTCCCCAGCGCTGCATGCACTCTCCGATGCCTCGACAAGAAGCACTCGCAGTCTATCACTCGCCTTAGAGGTGCAGCAAGGTGGCTGGGGTTGGCTGTCTTGCATGAAATAACAGCGGTTTTTGCCGGAGTGACAAGTCTGACGGCTGCCGTTATGATGGAGCGTCGTGGCCAAGCCTGCGAAAAAATCTGACAAGTCCTCGAAGTCCGGTGAGCTGATGGTGGCTCAGAACCGCGCGGCCTCCCATAACTACCTTATTCTTGAAAAACATGAGGCCGGTCTGGTTCTCCATGGCACTGAAGTCAAAGCCCTCCGCGAGGGTAAAGCCAATATCCGGGACGCCTACGTGGATTTCAGGCCTGGCGGTGCTTGGCTCGTTAACGCACACATTGCACAGTACTCACCTGGTGGCCCCTGGAACCACGAGCCCCTCGGCTCGCGCAAGCTCCTCCTTCACAAGAGCGAAATCCACCGGCTTTCTGGCCGCACCGAGGCCAAAGGTTTGACAGTGATCCCCCTGAGAATCTACTTCCGTGGTGGCATCGCCAAGGTCGAAATCGCCTTGGCGCAGGGCAAGAAAGCGTGGGACCGCCGCCAGGACGAACGCACCAAGGAAGCGCGCAGGGAAGTCGAAGAATCCATGTATCGCAATCGGAGGCGATAACGCATCATGCAAATCACCCTGGAAACCAAGCCGTTCGCCTCACTCGAAACTGATGCCCTGGTTTCGTATGTCTTTGAAGAGACGGACCCCATTCAGGGCCGCATCGCCGAGGTGGATCGGTCCGCCGGAGGACTGCTGCGCAAGCTCGCCAAGAGCGGGGAACTGACCGCCAAGACGCTGGAATTCACCCTCGTTCACTCGCCCTCTGGCCTCCAAGCCGCTCGTCTCCTTCTCGTCGGAGCAGGGAAGCGCGAGCAGTTCAATTCCGCAACTCTTCGCAAGGTTGCCGGCGCTGCCCTGCGGTATCTGAAGTCTCGCTCCGTCAAGAACTTCGCTCTTCTCGTCCGCGAAGGCGGCGCCACGGAAGAATCCGCTCAGGTGATTGCGGAAGGCGCGCTGGTTGCCGATTTCGAGTCCGACAAATACAAGACCGACAAAAAGAACGACAAGAAAATCGACTTCGTCTCGATCGTTGGTTACTCCGACACCGAACGCGCTGCCGCGGAAAAAAGCCTTTCGAAGGGCCGCATCATCGCCGAATCGCAGAACTTCACGCGCGACCTCGTCAACGAGCCTTCCAACAAGCTCACTCCCCGCATCCTCGCCGAAAAAGCCGGAGCCATGGCTAAGTCCGCCGGCCTTTCCGTCGAAATCCTCGATGAAAGGAAAATCGCCGATCTTAAGATGGGCGCCCTCCTCAGTGTCGCGCAGGGCAGCATCGAGCCGCCCCGCATGATCGTCATCACCTACAATCCGCCGTCGGCTAAACCTGGCGCACCCGTCATCGGCCTGGTCGGCAAAGCCGTCACCTTCGATACCGGCGGCATCTCCATTAAGCCCGCCGACGGGATGGAAAAAATGAAATACGACATGGCGGGCGGCGCCACGATGATCGGCGTCATGCGTGCTCTCGCCGCTCTCAAGCCCAACGTCAAAGTGATTTGCGTCGTGCCCTCCACCGAAAACATGCCCGGCGGCCACGCGCAAAAGCCCGGCGACATCCAGACTGCCATGTCCGGCAAAACCATCGAGGTTCTCAACACGGACGCCGAGGGCCGCCTCATCCTCGCTGACGGCGTTCATTATGCGAAGCAGCTCGGCGCTACACATCTCATCGACGCCGCCACGCTCACCGGCGCCATTGTCGTCGCCCTCGCGGGCATCAACGTCGGTGTCTTCGGCTCCGACCAGCCCTTCACCGATAAATTCCTCGCCAGCGCAAAGGCCACTGGGGAAAAAATGTGGCAGATGCCCATTGATGAGGACTACCGTGAATTTATCAAGGGCACCGTCGCGGACATCCAAAACATCAGCAGCGGAAAAGGCGGCGGCGCCATCACCGGCGCCATGTTCATCAAGGAATTCACCGGCGACACTCCATGGATTCACCTCGACATCGCTGGCACCGCCTGGAACGACGACGCCAAGCCCTGGCTCGCCAAAGGCCCCACGGGCGTGGCCCTGCGCACCCTTGTGAACCTTGTCATGTCTTATTGATTCTGCCCGCTGGCGTCCTGCGCATCCTAAGTTCGGTCAGCAGTCTGGGCCGGTAATTTACGTCGGAAGGGGCGCGACAGAAGTTTGAAAATGAGCAGCGCCAAGCCGCGCGGGTGCGACCACGCACGCTTGACTACCAGCCATGGACGCCCGTAACGGCGCTTTAGACCTTTCGGCGTGAGGCGGTGCGTGGCATCTTCGGTCGTATGGAGGTGGTACCATTCACCCACCATGGCGCGATTGCGCAGCGCTTCCGTCCCGTCGTGCACGCCCTTTGTGCCCGCGGGATGATGTCCGTAGTCGTGATTCTGGTGGATGGCCAGAACCACTTGCGAGGCATCAATCACCGTGGCCTTGTGAGAGCGCGCATGCCACAGCAGCCAGTTGTCCCACCATCGGCGGCCGATTGCGAGGGGCAGCAGATTGCTCCCCAGTCCCTTGCTGAAGACAAAATAGTCAATGGCGTTGGGCGGGCCTAGCTGGCCTTGTGTACGCGCCTTGGCGCGCAACTCCTGCTCCCACGTGGGCCGCGAAAAATTAATCTGCTCGCTGATATCCACGTTTGTCCGCTGTCCCATCATCAGCAGCGGCTGGCGCTGCTGCGCGACCTGCTCCACCGCGGCGGCGAAATCTTCCAGCAGCAGGATGTCTGCGTTCACGTAGCACAGCAAATTATACGCTGCCTTGCTTTCCGCCTGCGCGAACAAGTCATTCAAAAGCGGAGTGCCTGAATCATTGCGCGCGACTCTTGCAATGTGCCGTAAACCCCATTCGCGGGCCACCTCCGCAGTGCCTTCATCCTCGCCAAACAGAATAACTTCGGGATGGATCCTAAGAACCGTCCAGCTCTGGATGGCGTTCCGCTGGATCAGTTCAATTTGCCTGCGAAACGCCTTCGGCATGGCGAAAATGGTCAGCATCAACGGATATCCTTAGGGACTGAGGTACTTTCTTTCCAGCGCTCCGTCAAGACTCTCGCGCCTGTTGGCAGACTTCAGTCAACTCCCGATCGTACTAGAATGCTGGTTTCGATCAATTCGGACATGCCCGATGACCGGTGGCACGCGACTAGCCCTCGCGGTCTTCGGCCCGTGCGCGGCTAGCCTGGCCCATAACGCCGCCACATTGCCGTGAGCTTTTCCTGCCACGGCTTCTCCATGAATTTCCCGAACCGGCGGAACATTTTTGTGACGCCCGTCGGGTCGGTCATCCATGGATCGGGAGGATTGTGCGGCTCCTCCACCGGCACAAAATGAGGAGCGCCAAGCGGTGTCATCGACGCCGCGAGCATGGTTCGAAAGCGCCGGCGGCCGAACGCCGATCGAAAGTCTTCGTGGTCCGGGAGGGAGGCGAAACGCGCGACATACGGGAAGCCCGAGCGATACGCCATTTTGTGCAGGGCTCCTTCACTCGGATAGGCCGCGAAGGAATGCACCCCCTGGTCTTCGATCTCTGGCTCATCGCGCAGATAGAGTGCCGGCTTTTGCTCCGGAATGGCTACGCTTTCCACCAGCAGCAGCTTTCCTGTCAACGCGCGCAGATTGCGGAACGCGCGCATGGGGTTTTCCAGATGATAGACAAGCCCGAAACACAACACCAGGTCAAATTGCCCCAGTTTTTGCAACGCTGGATCTTCCATGTCTGCGATGTTGAATCTTATTCCGGGATGCCTCCGCCGTGCCTCCTCAATATTCTGCGAGCGTGCATCAAACGCCGAAACTTCAAATCCCATGTCACGCAAAAAGGCGGAAAAATAGCCGACGCCGCAGCCCGCATCCAACACCGTGCGCAGCCCTTGCGCCTGCACACACGCGGGAAGAATCTCGCGCAATAAGGCTTGGCGCGTTTCGACGAGGTGCGTGGCATGCGGCCGGTCAAAATTGAAATCGGTAGACAAATTCAGGTTCCCATCAGCCCGCGGTCGCGGATATCTCCAGCGCGTTCCGGGGACACTGCCACGAAATTTCTGTCTCATTCCTTCCGGGCTTTGGTGTCGGGCATCTGCAAGCTCCTGTTTTCGCGGAGCATAGACCAATCGTACCCGCGGACAGCAAGGAATTGAATGATCTGCGAAGCTGGATAGCCCCACGCCTTTTTGCGCCAGTCCTGGACTTCGCACAAGGGAACCGGGCGCGGTGGCTTTTCCAGGACTTCCCCGGCTCCCTTGAGCGCGTAACGTGTCCAGGATAACGGTTCAACACCATCCTCACATCCTTTCCGGCGCTTTAATCCCCAGCAAACTCAGCGCGCGCACGAGCTGCGCTTCCGCCAATTCCGTCAATCGCAACAAAAACGCCCGCTTCTGTTCATCCGCTTCCGACAAGATGTGATGCTTGTGGTAAAACAAATTAAACGCCTGCGCTAATTGAAACGCATATTTCGCTACAAACGCCGGCTCCTGCGTCGCAATCGCCGCATCCACCGCGTAATCCAGCGATCCCGCCGCCAGTACTAGCTCCCAAAGTCCTGTGCCTTCCGCACTCGCAAGTATCTGCCCCACAAATTCCGGCGTCACTGCAGCACTCGTCACTGTCCCTTCCGCGCCTTTGCGCCGGATCCCGCGAATCCGGACCACGGCGTATTGGCAATAGGGCCCCGTTTCGCCCTCAAAGCTCAGCGCGTCCTTAAAGTCGAACGCAATGATGGCGTTGCGCGTAAACTTCAGCAGAAAAAACCGCAGGGCGCCCACCGCAATCGCGTGTGCCGTGCGCTTCTGCTCATCCTCGTTCATTTCCGGATGCCGCTGCTGCACTTCGCCGAGCGTCGCGGCTTCCAGCTTGTCCATCAAATCGTCCGCCTTCACGCCAAACCCTTTGCGCCCGCTCACTTCCACGTACGGTTTCTTTGCTTCATCCGGTGAAAGCTCGTAGCCCATTTCTGCGGCGCATCGCGGTGTGAGCGTCACGCGCTCATAAGAAAGATGGATAGAATTGTCCGCTTCCTGCGGATGTCCCAGCCGGCGTAATCCCTCCGCAACCACTTTTTGGGGATACGTTTGCCGCGTGTCGATCACGTTGTAGACCGTTGCCGCCGCCTCCCCAAAGTGCGGCGCGTCCGGGTCCCCCTTTCTACTCGTAGTCGCCCAAACCGTTTCTCCCTCCGGAACGTCCGGCCACTTCTTGTAATGGAAATCCTTCCCCAGCAAGCCGAATTTCCAGAGTTGGTACGCAATGTCCTTCCCGACGTACGTTACCGTCCCGTTCGACCGCACAATAATCTTGTCCTGCTCGTTCTCCTCGTCCTCCTCTGTGCTCTTTCCCTTTACCTCCTTTACTTCGTCTGCGTCCTTAGCGTCCTCTCTCCATGGCAAAACCCAGCAGCCCGCCATCTTCCCGCTCGCCGCCAGGTGAATGGCCCCGGATTTCTTCAGCATCTCAAATGCTGCATCCCAGAACTTCAAATGCAAAATCTCGCTCTCTCGTGCCAGCAAGTCGTAGTAGATGTCCAGCCGCGCCATGGTCCGCAAATGGCAGCTCACAATCGTGTCCGCCACCACTTGCGCCACTTCCGCATCTTCCCCGCGGTTTTCTTCGATGGCCTTCAGCGTCTCTGCCCGCAGCATGCCCGCGCGTTCCGCATCTTCTGCAAAGAAGTTTGTGGCCTTGGCGTACAAATCCCAGCAGTAGTAGTCAAATTTCGGCTCTTTCGCGAGCGTCATCACGTTGGTGATCGTCCTTTGCTCCATGCGTAGGAATCCGATAACCACATCCGCCACTTGTACACCCGTATTGTCGATGTAGTTTTGAATCTGCACGCGATGGCCCGCGTGCCGCAGGATCCGCACCATGGTGTCGCCCAGCACGGCATTTCGTACGTGTCCAATGTGCGCTGCCTTGTTGGGATTGATGCTCGTATGCTCGACGATGATTTTCTCTCGCCCGCCCTCCACTTCCTGACGCGTGGCGCTTGCTTCTCTCTGTGTGCTCTCCCAGAACGCTCCCCGGTCAAAGTACGCGTTCAAATACGCCCCACCCGCCACCTCCACGCGCGCGATTCCATCGACCTTCCCAAGGCTGCCCGCAATCTCCTGTGCGATCTGCCGCGGCGCTCGTTTCAGTCGCTTCGCCAGCTCGAAGCACACCGGCGACGCCGCCTCGCCCATCTCAATCTTCGGCGGCCGCTCCAGCACAATCGCGAGCGCAACGCCATACTTTTCCTGTATGTGCGCCGCCAGCGCCTCGCGCAATCGGTTTGTCAGTTCCTGGTACACGTGTCCTCAGCGAGCATGAATCGTGCGTATGGAATCACGTCAGTATAGGAGATGCCGCCAACGGGGGTCAAAGAGACGGAGCAGAGGAGTGGCCTGGTCCGTTTCCGATGGTGGTTAACCAGACACTAGCGAATCAGACGGCATGACACAAAAGCACGAGTGCTGAGCACAAGATCAGCTTCAGTACACGTCCAGCCCACACCTCGTATTTTCATTGGTTTGACGGCCAGATCCCTTCTGCGGGAGTACCAGGCCTTAATAATTATTGACAAGTAAACACTTCCAGGCTATCATAGGTCGTGAATTCTCCAATCCATCTCCTTCCAAGCCCGCTGCACCGTCACTGTGACGGAAAACCGCTCCCGGTAACTCCTTTAAAATCCGCTCTTACAAACCGTGGCGCCTGTAAGTCCTTTAGAATCCGCTCTTACGAAAACTGCCGGGTGTCACTTGGATCCTCTCACAGATTTTCTCAACACAACGCGTTCACTCCGCCATTCTTCAGGCTCTCCGAAAAAAAGCTACTTTCCAAACCGCTTAAATCCATAGCCTTGCGCACTCTTCCATTTTCCGTAGCCTGTAAGTCCTTTGCTTGCCACTCTTACGAAAACCGCCGGGGTGTGCCTCGATTCTTCCCGCAATGGAACTCGGCCGGAACCGCCAGCAAGTTTCCTGTGGCAAGGGCTTGTCACTTTTCGCCAGCCACAACCGAAGCCACCCTGTTTGACACCCTTTCTCTCCGCCGATACTATCAATTCATCTCCAACGGAACTTGTACAGGTCAGGCAGTTCCTGCGGCGGCATCCCATGAAACTCGCTTATTTCGATTGTTTTTCGGGCATCAGTGGAGACATGACTCTCGGCGCGCTGGTCGATGCCGGTTGTCAGGTCGACCACTTGCGCTCCGAACTTCGCGGTCTCCAGGTTCCGGGCTGGGAGCTTTCCGCTGAAAAAGTTTGGAAAAACGGCATGGTCGCCACCTGCGTCAAGGTGAAGACCGAGGATCAGTGCAAGCACCGTTCGCTCAGCGCCATCCTGGAGATTTTGCAGAAATCGCAGCTCGCGCCGCAAGTTCGCGAGCGCGCTGCTGCCATTTTCACGAGGCTCGGCGAAGCGGAAGCCCGCGTCCACGACGTGCCGCTCGAAAAAATCCATTTCCACGAAGTGGGCGCGGTGGATGCTATCGTGGACATCGTTGGCGCGTGCATCGGCTTTCACTGCCTCGGCATGGAGAAATTCGCGTGCTCAGCGCTGAACGTCGGCGGCGGCACGGTAAAAATGGCGCATGGCATTTTGCCCGTGCCCGCGCCCGCGACGGCGAATTTGTTGCAAGGCAAGCCGACTTATTCCAATGGCGTGGAAAGAGAGCTCGTCACGCCCACCGGCGCGGCCATCGTCGCCACGCTGTGCGATTCGTTCGGCCCGCAGCCTCCGATGAGCGTTTCGGCCATCGGTTACGGTGCGGGCACCGCCGATCTGGAGGGCCAGCCTAATGTTCTGCGCATCCTGATCGGTGAAGGTGCCGAAAAAGCCGTTCCCGGCTTCGACGAGGAAATTGCGGTCATCGAAACCAATCTCGACGATATGAATCCGCAAATCTACGGCTACTTTTTGGAGAAAGCACTGGCCACGGGGGCGCTCGACGTTTACACCACGCCGGTGCAAATGAAGAAAAATCGCCCGGGCATTTTGCTCACTGTGCTGTGCAAGCCGCAGGATACGAACGCCCTGCTGTCGCTGATTTTCGCGGAGACCACCACGTTCGGCGCGCGCACCTACCGCGCGCAGCGCCGCACGCTTCCGCGCGAACACGTCAGCGTTTCCACCAGTTTTGGCGACGTACGGATCAAAATTTCTCGCGTGAATGAGCGCGTCCTGCACGTTGCGCCCGAATACGACGATTGCCGCAAGCTGGCCGTCGAGAAAAACGTGCCGCTCCAGCGCGTCATCAGCGAAGCTCTGCGTGCTTATGAAATGGCGGGCAAAACAAACTAAATATGTCACCGGGGAAACCAAAATTCTATCTGACCACGCCGATCTACTACACCAACGGCTTGCCGCACATCGGCCACACATACACGACCATTGTGGCCGACGTCATCCGCCGCTACAAACGCATGCGCGGCTACGAGGTGGTGATGACCACTGGCACGGACGAGCATGGCGTCAACGTGGAGCGCACCGCCAAGAAAGCCGGCATACCGGAATCCGAATTCGTTGCCAGAATGGCCGACGCGTGGAGGTCGCTGTGGGACGAACTTGGCCTCACGGCGGATGAATTTGTCCGCACCACGGACCTCCGGCACGTGCGCACCGTGCAATGGCTCTTTCGCCTATGCCGCGAGAACGGTTATATCTACAAAGGCCACTACACTGGACAATACTGCATTTACGACAATGCCTTCGTCACGGATGCCAAGCCCGGTGACAACTGCCCCGATTGCGGCCGGCCCACGGAAACGGTCACCGAAGAAAACTACTTTTTCAAACTGTCCGCGTTTCAGAAGCCGCTGCTGGATTTCTACAAGAAGAATCCCGACTTCATCCAGCCGGAATCGCGCCGCAATGAAATCGTCAGTTTCGTGGAAGGCGGACTAAAAGATCTCAGCATCACCCGCACCACCATCCGCTGGGGAATTCCCGTTCCCGGCGAAGAGCCGCACGTTTTTTATGTCTGGTTTGACGCGCTCACCGCGTATCTCAGCGCCGTTGACGGCCCAGAGTATGAAAAGCGCGGCATGTGGCCCGCGGATTTGCATCTCGTAGGCAAAGACATCATCCGCTTTCACACCGTTTACTGGCCCGCGTTCTTGATGGCCGCGATGCTGCCCGTGCCCAAACAGGTGTGGGCTCACGGCTGGTTCCTCATGGACGCTGCCAAGATGAGCAAGTCCAAAGGCAATGTCATCCTGCCGCGTCCCATCGCCAACCTGCTGGGCATGGACGCGCTGCGTTATTTTCTTCTGCGCGAAGTGGTCTTCGGACAGGACGGCAACTTCAGTTACGACGCGTTGGTCACGCGCTACAACAGCGACTTGGCGAACGGGCTGGGCAACCTAGTGAGCAGGACGCTCACTATGGTGCAAAACTACTTCGGCGGCACTATACCGACTCCAAGTGCGGAACACTTATCGAACGACGCAAATACATTAAGACTTCCATTTCGCGTCCTCTGGCGACAGGTCGGTCTGTCCGATCCTGAAACTGATGAGAGGGGTGATACAGGCGACTACGAAAAGCTGCGCTTCTCGACGGCTCTTCAGGCCATCTGGCAGATGGTCTCCCATGTGGACTCACTTCTGACGATTGAGAAGCCATGGGACTTAGCGAAGAATCCAACTGACAAGGCACGACTCGGGGAGGTGCTGTACGAAGCCGCGGAGGCCATTCGAGTAATCGCAATTGTGGCTCACCCTGTGCTTCCGAAAGCATCACAACAAATCTGGGAACGGCTGGGTCTCCACGGCAGAGTGGAGGATCAAAGGATCGACCAGATTGCCTGGGGAGGACTCCAAGGGGGTGAACGAATTCGGGCGAACGGCACTTTGTTCCCGAGGATTGAGCATCAAGAAGCAATCGAAAGGATTGAAGCCATGGCAAATGAAGAACTGAAGCCCGCACCGGCTGCCAAGCCTGCCGTGAGTGCGACACCCCCGGGAGCGGCCGCGGCGCCGCAAACTGCGCCGGAGAAAATTGGCATCGAGGATTTTGCCAAAGTCGAGATGCGCGTTGGGCAGATCAAGACCGCCGAGCGCATCGTCGGTGCGGATAAGCTGCTGAAACTCACCGTGGACATCGGGACGGAGATACGGCAGATCTGCGCTGGCATCGCCCAATACTACGAGCCGGAAAAACTCATCGGCCGCAAAGTGGCCGTGGTCGTGAATCTCGCGCCGCGCAAGCTGCGCGGCGTGGAATCGAACGGCATGGTCATCGCTGCCGCCGTTGGCCCGGAAGGGCGGCCGGTCCTCGCCGGGTTCCCCGACGAAGACGTCGAAATCGGCGCCCGCCTGAAGTAGCTGCACGACATAATCGTGCCTCTGCGCTGCCAGGCTCTCAGATTATGGAATTGATCGATTCACACGCGCACATTGACTTTCCACAATTCGCGGAAGACCGCGAGGCCATGCTCGACCGTGCGCGCGCTACCGGTGTGACGACGCTTCTCGCGATTGGCACTGGCCCGGGGCCGGAAAAGCTCGATGCCGCTCTACCTTTTGCCGAGCAACATGATTGGATTTACGCCACGGTCGGAATCCATCCCCACGAAGCGAAAGAAGTGACGGCGTTGCATTTGGATCAGCTTGCCGCTCAGGCGAAGCATCCAAAAGTCATCGCGTGGGGCGAGATTGGTCTTGACTATTTCTACGATCACTCTCCCCGCGAAGTGCAGCAGCGCGTCTTTCGCGACCAAATGGAACTGGCAAAACATGCCAAGCTTCCCATCGTGATCCATTGCCGCGACGCTTGGACCGATTGTCTGAACATGCTCCAAGAACATTGGAAAGCCACGGGCCTCGGCGGCATTTTGCACTGCTTTAGCAGCACGCTCGAGGACGCGAAGCTCGGAATTGACATGGGATTTGTGATTTCTTTTGCGGGGAATTCGACCTATCCGAAAGCGCAGAATCTGCGCGACATTGCGAAGGCTTTGCCGCTGGAGAAGATTCTGATCGAGACGGACTCTCCGTACCTGGCTCCGCAGGCGTATCGCGGCAAACGCAACGAACCGGCCTACGTGGCGGAAGTAGCGCGCACGCTTGCGAGTGTGAGAGACTTGTCGCCGGACGAAGTTGCCGCCGCCACTTCCGAGAATTTTCGGCGTCTCTTTCGTCTCGCCCGGCCGCAAATGTCCACGGCCTTTGAATCTCGAAGATAGACACAGGCCAGGAGGAAGGCCATCGCTCTGCTCACGGTTAAAGAGATTTTTGACCTCGTCCGCGACGACCTTGCTCTAGTTGAAGAAGAACTCGCGCGCCAGAGCGATACCGCGTTCCCAGCGGTTTCGGAAATTGCCGCGTACCTGTTGGGCGGCGGCGGGAAGCGGCTGCGTCCCGCACTTTTGCTTCTTTCCGCGCGGTATGCCGGCCGCAGAGACGACAGCGCCATCCGCCTCGCGGCGGTGGTCGAACTGCTGCACAGCGCAACGCTGATCCACGACGATGTGATTGACAGCGCCGGCACGCGCCGCGGCCGCCCTTCGGCGAATTCGAAATGGGGAAATCACCGGAGCGTCCTCACCGGCGACTGGCTGTATATGCAGTCGTTCCAGATGGCGCTGGAAGAACGCAACTTCCGGATTCTCGACGTGCTGATTGACGTCACGCAGAAAATGGTCGAAGGCGAGTTGATCCAGTTCGAAAAAATCGGGCGCATTGATGTCACGGAAGAGGATGCGCTGCGTCTCGCGACATACAAAACGGCATGCCTGTTCAGCGGCTGCGCGCGGCTCGGCGCGGTGCTCGGCGGGCTTGAGGGCGAGGAAGAACAAGCGCTGGCGGACTACGGAAGGTACGCGGGGCTGGCCTTCCAACTCGTCGATGATCTCTTGGATTTTACGGCCTCCGCGCAGCAGCTTGGCAAGCCGGTTCTGAGCGATTTGAAAGAAGGCAAAGTCACTCTCCCACTGATCTACGCGATGGAAAACGGCCATCGCGACGCGCGCGGCCTTGTGGCGCGCGTGCTCGCGGAGAAAGAGTTCGATTCCGTGCGGCCGGAAACCATCGTTTCGCTGGTCCACGAATCCGGAGCGCTCGACCGCGCCCGCAATCTTGCGCACGATTACGCGCAGCGCGCCAAAGCCTGCCTCAACGGCCACCACGATTCGGAGTATGCGCGCGCTCTCGTCACGCTTCCCGATTTCATTCTGGAGCGCGAGAATTAGCAGCTGAACCTTGCCGAGTGCAGGCGCAACATGCTGCGCCCCTACAAGAAAAGTTTGAAGCAGGAAATCTCTGAGTGAGAATCAGCTGTTTCGCAAGCCATGCTGCCGTTCAAACTGGTCTATCACGATCGTTATGATTTGAATCTCGGCCCGCATGTTTTTCCTTCGCAGAAATTCCGGCTCATTCACGAAATGCTTTTACGCGAACGCCTCGCCACCGAAGAGGATTTTGTGCGTCCCGATCCCGCAAAGGACGAAGATATTTTGCGTGTACACACGTTCGAATGGGTGCAGAAACTAAAAACGGGCACGCTCACCGCCAGCGACATTATGCTGCTGGAGGTGCCGTACTCGCCGGAACTAGTGGAGGCGGTGTGGCTGGCGGCGGGCGGAACGATACTGGCGGCGCAATCGGCCCTGCGGGATGGATTCGGTTCGAATCTGAGCGGCGGCTTTCATCACGCACATCCCGGACACGGCGAAGGGTTTTGCGCGATTCACGACGTGGCCGTGGCGATTCGAAAGCTGCAAGCGGATGGGGCGATCAAAAAAGCAATTGTCGTGGATACAGACGTACATCACGGCAACGGAACAGCGGCTATCTTTCGAAACGATCCCGCGGTGTTCACGCTCTCGATCCATCAGGTGAATAATTATCCAGCGCACAAGCCGCCGTCCAGCCTGGATTTGAACTTGGATGACCGGGTCGAAGACGAGGAGTATTTGGGAGCGTTAATTCCGGCGGTGCAACAGACGCTAGACAAATTTCAGCCAGAGATTCTTTTTTATGTCGGGGGCGCCGATCCGTATTGCGAAGATCAACTCGGCGGACTCTCGCTGACAAAAGAAGGATTGAAGCAGCGCGACCGCAGAGTGTTTGAAGAAGCGCGGCGACGAGGCATTCCCGTGGCCACCACGCTTGCCGGCGGGTATGCCTTTCGAGTGGAAGACACCGTCCGAATCCACGTCAACACGATTCTCGCGGCACGCGAGGCGGCTCTTGCTTTTCCTTCCGCCTCGGCAGCGCGAAGCTGATACACTCCTCCGGCGTAAACTACCTGAATCGCTGTTTTCGAGAGGTGTCTCCATGAGCATTTGGTAAAGCACCGGCCGGGTTTTCCTCTGACAGCGTGGACTCCTACTACTGAAGGGCAAATCGAACTTCGGGATAGAGTTGAGACAGCATGTTAAGCAAGGCTAGGTGCCGCTAACACGAATTTCGCCGGAGACGGTGTGCACTTCCACGCGCCCGCCGCCGTTGCCCATGTGGGCCCGGAGGGAATGTTTTCCTTGTTCTTCAATGACGATGGGAATGTCCGCACGGATTTCGCCGGAGACCGCTTCGGCGGAGAGCTGAAAAGTGGCGGAAGGCGGAACGCTGAATTGCACACCGCCGGATGCGGTCTTCAGATCCCAATAGCCTTGGCTGCCTGGATTTCCCTGCACGTAGACGCGCCCGGAGGCAGCGTGGGCTCTCACATCCCTGGTAGCACCATGAATTTCAATCTCGCCACTGGCGGTATCCGCCTCGACGCGGCCTCCGGGCTGAGAGATGCGAATGACTCCAGAGAGGGCACTCACTCGCACATCACCTTTCACATTCGCAACGGCGACGCTGCCAGAAGCGCTGGTGACGTGGACGTCGCTGCCGACGTCACTGACAGAGACGGAACCGCTGGCGGTGGTGAGCTGAGCGTCGCGGTCAATTTTTTCGACGCGAATCGAGCCGGAAGCGGCTTGCACCTTTACCGGGCCACGAAGCTCGCGAATGGTTTGCGCGCCAGAGGCGACGGTAGCGCTGACCTCGGTGTCGTGAGGTACTTGAATGGTGTAAGCAATGGTGATGTTGCGCATGCGGGTCATGTCTTTACCGACGCGAATGGTATCGCCTCTTTGCTCGACGGGAGGATTTGAAAGGGTGTCGTCGAGGCGCTTCTGCGGGTTGTCAAACCCGAATCCCGAAGCGCGTACGTCGCCGTGCACGTGCACCTTGCCGTCGGCGCTGCCAGTGATGCTCACATCACCCGCGGCATTGCTCAACTCCAGGCGAATGGGACCGGAAACCGTATAGTTGCGATCGAAGCTACCGGTTACCGCCGGTCCGGTGCTGCAGCCGGCAACGGCAATAACAGCGACGATGAGCACCAATAATGTGCCAAGGTTGCGGTAGCGCGCCATTCCTCCTCCAACAAGACAGTGCATTGCATTCGGGCGTTTCTACTGCTAGTTACGCAGATACGGGGAATTATGTTCCCGAGGCGGCCTTTTTGGGAAGCGGCGCAGTCGGGGTCAGAGCCTCGTTGAGAGAACCCTGACGATAACCCTGAGGATCCAGGGCCACGTAGGCGAAACCGGCGGATTTGAGGCGCTCGGCAATGGCAGCGGCCATTTCCAAAGAGAACGCCCGAGGCATCTCGTCCGGGGAGATTTCAACGCGCGCGAGATTGTCGTGGATGCGCACGCGAAATTGGCGGAAACCGAGCGCACGCAAAGCGGCTTCGCCGCGTTCGACGAGGGCGAGTCGTTCCGGAGTCACTTCGGTGCCGTAGGGCACGCGTGAGGCGAGGCAAGCGGAGGCCGGGCGATCCCACGTCGGCAGGCCGGCGCGTTGCGAGAGCATGCGAATTTCCGATTTGGCGAGGCCCGCATCGAGTAACGGCGCAAGAACTCTGTGCTCGGTGGCGGCGCGATGGCCGGGGCGGAAATCGAGCGTGTCATCGGCGTTCACACCATAGGCGACCGCAGCGAATCCGCGGGAGTGCGCCAAGCAGTCCAGCACGGAAAACAGTTCGTCTTTGCAGAAATAGCAACGGTCGGACTGATTCGCGCGGTAGGCAGGATTGTCCATTTCATGCGTTTCGATGAACTCGTGGCGCACGGCTACCCTGGTCACAAATTCTTCGACCACCCTCTTGTCGTGAGAAGAGAAACTGGGGGAGAGGGCGGTGACGGATAGGGTTCGACTGCCCAAAGCGCGGTGGGCGGCCCAGGCGAGATAGGCGGAGTCGGCGCCTCCGGATAGCGCAACGATGAGCGACGGAATCTCCGCGAGACGCAAAATCAAAATATCTTCTTTTTCTTCCGGAGGCAGGGAGAGCTTCTCTCCTGCACGAATGTGAACGAGGCTTTTCATGTCAGCGGTCAGTATAATGCAGAGTGCGTTGGATAACACAGCAGCTTCCCCTGACGTGGGAATTCATTTGAAATCCAAAAGCACGTCCACGGTGTGTTTGTCGGCGTCGGCTTGCAACCAGTGGCCGACGGTTTCGTAGTGGAGCGGTAACTCGCCGAAGATCTGCTCCTGATGCGATTGCAGTTTCGTGAGTATTTCCTCGTATTTCGTTTTGTCGAAGAGATCGCCGGGAGCGATCGGCCAGGCAGCTTGGAGTTTGCGTTCGGCGGCGGGCGAGAGCCCGCTCAACATCATTTTGCCGAAGCGATACTGGGGCCCTTCTTGAATGCTCACGGAGTAGGAAACGGTGTGAGCTGATTCGTCATACGCGGGATTGGGATCGAGCTTTGCGTCCAGGTAGCCGTTGTGACCGAACTCTTCGCGGACCCGGTCCCAGGCCGCTTCGATCTTCATTCCATCCGCGATGTCACCGGATTTCAGGCCAAGAACGTGGTTCAGAGTGAACTCCGATATGGCAACGTTTCCCGTCCAACGCGCTCCCTTCCAGTGATAGACCGCTCCTGGGGTGATAGGAACGAACACGGGGATCTGTTGCGGTAACTTCTGAGCGGGATTGCCCGTAAGGCGGATTTCCGGCGGGCCCAGCTTCGCATGTAAATATCCTTGCGTAAGATAGACGGGCCTGATCGCTTCGGTGACAAAGAGATCGATGGTCATTCTCGAGTAAGGCTTGCCCAGGATTTCGGAGAGATGCTGCTGCACCGCCTTGGAAGCCAAAAGGGAAGGATCGCTGAACTCCAGTCTTTCGATCCGAAGTGCTGCTCCTTCGATGCGGAATTGCTGGACGTTGCCTTCGCCCGTGGGATTTGCAATGACCATATGCTCCAGAGAAACTTGCAAACCGTGCGAAGAGATCAATTCTTTGATCGCTTCGGCGGCTTGTTCAACAACACCGCCCGCCTCGGGCAGAGTGCCGTCGAAGAAGGGGATTTTCTTGTGAATGGCGTCGGCAAGTTCCGAATCTGCGAACCACGGAATGTTGTCGAAGTATGCAGGGATGCGAGGCGATTCTTCGACGTGGTAGGTAACGATGACACCGGAACGAGTCTGAAAATTATAGCTGACCTTGGCGAAGAGGCCAGTCTGCACGAGCTTGTCGGCGGCGGCCTGCAGGTCCGCGCGGCCGACCTGCGAACCAACGGCGAGTCCCGTGAGCGCTGCGACCTGAGCTTCGGATAGGAGCTTTTCGCCTTCGGCGTGGACCTCGCGAAGCGATGCAGTGGCGTTATCCGGAGTTTGCGCTGCGGCCTGGCGTCCCGTTATCAACAAGAGGAGCGACAGAGAGGCGAGGCCCGCTCGCAGATAGCAAAACATCCGTTTATTTTAGCCGAAATTGATTTGAACTACTCGACCGTGACGGATTTCGCGAGATTGCGCGGCTGATCAACATCGCAGCCGCGGCGCACGGCAATGTGATACGCGAGCAATTGTAGAGGAATGATTTCCAGAAGCGGCGCGAGGAGCTCCGGCGCCGGGGGAAGCTCAATGACATGGTCGGAGGCCTCGCGAGCGAGGCGATCGTTTGTGGTTACGACCGAGATCACGATGCCATCACGCGCTTTGACTTCCTTGATGTTGGAAACACTCTTCTCATAGCGAGTCATAGCTTGGGGATCGGACTCATCGCGAGTGGCCAGCACAACGACGGGCAAGTTTTCGTCGATCAACGCGTTGGGGCCGTGCTTCATTTCGCCCGCAGGGTAACCTTCGGCGTGAATGTAGGAAATCTCCTTGAGCTTCAGAGCGCCTTCCAGCGCGATTGGATAATGGATACCCCTGCCAAGATAAAGGAAATCGGAATAACGGAAGAATTGCCGCGCCAGATTCTCGTAGAAGCCGGATTCGTCGGCTTGCAAGATCATTTCGATTTTGTGAGGTATGCGCGTGAGCTCCTGCATCAATTTTCTGGCAGCGTCTTGGTTCATTTTGCCGCGAACCTGTCCGAGATACGACGCGAGCAAAAGCAGAGCGGTCAATTGCGAAGTGAAGGCCTTGGTGGAAGCCACGCCGATTTCCGGGCCGGCGTGAGTGGGAATCGTGCCGCTGGCTTCGCGTGTGATCATTGAGCCAATGACATTGCAAATCGCCAAAGTCGGTGAGCCCTTGAGTTTTGCTTCGCGCTGAGCGGCGAGTGTGTCGGCGGTTTCGCCGGACTGGCTGATGCAGACAGTCAAGGTTTTTGAATCGATGATGGGGTCGCGATAGCGGAATTCGCTTCCGTAATCGACTTCGACCGGAAGGCGAGCGAGGCGTTCCAACATAAATTTTGCAGCCAGCGCGGCATGCCAGCTCGTGCCACAAGCGACGATGCGCACCTGCTGAAACTCGCGAAACTGCTTTTCGGTGATCTCCATTTCATCCAGGAAAACTTTTCCGGTGTCCTGGGAAATCCGGCCGAGGAGCGTGTCGCGCACGGCCCGGGGCTGCTCGAAAATTTCCTTCTGCATGAAATGCTTGTAGCCGCCCTTCTCCGCCATGATGGGGTCCCAGGAGACATGTTGCACAGGGCGTCGGACCGGACGTCCATCATGATCCATGACGTGAACGCCTTGCGCGGTCAGTACGGCGATGTCGCCATCCGCGAGGAAAAAAATCTCGCGGGTATGCTGGAGCAGGGCCGGAATGTCGCTGGCGACAAAGTACTCTCCTTTGCCAAGCCCGACGACGGATGGGGGACCCTGGCGCGCGGCCACTATTTTCTGAGGGTCTTTTGCCGAGAGGAAAACCAGAGCGTAGATACCGCGCAGCTCATTCAGCGACCGGCGCACAGCTTCCTCGAGCGGGACGCCACCTTGCGAATTCTGTTCAACGAGGTGCGCCACGATTTCCGTGTCCGTCTCTGTCGCGAACTTATGGCCCGCTTTCAGGAGTTTTTCCCTGAGTTCGAGATAGTTTTCGATGATTCCGTTGTGAACGACCACGATCTGGCCGGTGCAGTCGCGGTGCGGGTGGGCGTTTTCCTCGGTGGGGCGGCCGTGGGTGGCCCAGCGCGTGTGGCCGATGCCGTAAGTGCCTTCGATGGGTGACTTGGCGATGGCTTCTTCAAGGTTGCGGAGTTTTCCTGGAGCGCGGCGGATCTCCAGCTTGCCGGAGCCGTTTACGACGGCGATGCCCGCGGAATCGTAGCCGCGGTACTCCAGCTTGTGTAGCCCTTCGAGGATCACGGGCACAGCTTTTTGGGGCCCAATATAGCCGACAATTCCGCACATAGGCGATGTCCTGTCCGACCGTTTTTAGCAGCGTAACACGCTCGTTGGCTCGCGAGGTATCGGGTCAATCCTCTATTTCAAAACGGTATTCCTCGATGACCGGATTGGTGAGAACTTCCTTGGAAATGCGCTCCAGTTGTTGTTGCGCTTCCTCGTGGCTCCAGCCGTCGAGATTCAGAACGAAGAATTTACCCTGGCGGACGTCTTTCACAGCTGCATACCCAAGGCCAGAGAGGGCGTGATGAATGGTTTGTCCCTGCGGATCGAGTACGGTGCGTTTCGGCATGACCCAGACGTGTGCTTTCATGGCGCCAGTATAACATTGCGACGTGTCACTTCATGCTGTCCGCTTCTCGTCGTCAGGCAGAAATGCGTATTCGAAACTCATTTCGGAGATGCGGGATAGCTCATCTTCCTGCAATCCCATCTGTGCGGCGTGTGCATATTCGTCTTGCAGCGTCGTATGAAACATCGCCGGATCATCTGTTGAAAGCACGACGGGTATTCCATGGCGGAAGAAAGCCGGCAGTGGATGATCTTCGATTCGCGCATCTTTACGAGCGAGTTGATGGGCGAGGGCGCCCGTTCTGAGGTTACTTCCCGGGCAGATCTCGAGCGGGATTTTTCGTTCTGCAAGCATGTCCATCAATGACGGATCATTGATGGCTGCGATGCCATGGCCGATGCGCTGCACGCCTAGCAAATCGATGGCTTCGCGAATTTTGTCTGGGCCTCCCATTTCGCCGGCGTGAATCAACCGGTGTAAACCTATTTCTCCTGCGCGTTCGTACACGGCCCGAAATTCCGCGGTGGGAACGCTCAGTTCGTCGCCACCGATGCCAAACGCCACGACCGCCTTCGAATGGCAACTCCCGGCGGCCTTAACCACTGCCATCGCGGCCTGCGGCCCGAATTGCCGAACTGCATCAAACACCCACTGAAGACGAAGTCCGCGGCGTTCGAACGGCTCGGCCGCGCGAAGCAAGGCCTCAAAATTTGCTTCCGGTTGCTGGTTTCTGAGCAGCATGACTCCGACGGACAGAGTCACCTCGGCATAGACTACATTTTGCGCGAGCAGGTGTTCGGCTAGATCGCGTACGACGCAAGCATAGTCCTGCGGTTCGCGCAAAAACGAAGTTACCCATTTGAAGACTTCGATGAACTCCGCAAAATCGCGGTAGGCGTAGCGCCGGCGCATCTCCTCCTCGGTCATTGCGAGGCCGTGACGCATTGTCAGCGCACAGAGCGTGGCGGGCTCGATAGAGCCTTCTAGATGCAGATGAAGTTCCGCTTGAGGGAGAGAAGCGATCCACTGGGAGAGGGAAGACGGCGTCATCCTTGGACAATCAATGTGGCAGAGCCGGGCGGCCCGCGTTGTTCCAAGAGGTAAGCCAAAAGGAGCCAACATCGGTGGCAGCGTCCGAGAGTTGGCGGATTAGAATGGCCGCCGCTTGATTGTAGAAGCGGTCGAAATACTCGTCGTCGTATGAATTTGCGCCGCGACGTGCGTTGCGGTCAGCAAGAAGAATTGTTTCGAGCCAGCTATGGGAGCGCAAGCATGCCTCAAATGCGTAGTCCGTGGGGTCACTGATGAAAACGGCGTCGTTCGGGCGCATGGGGAAAAAAGAAGAATAGCGGTCGATTAGCGTGGTGCCGAATCGCCCGTCGATCCCTGTCTGGCCACTGATGTGGCCGTCAAAATTGTCGGTGGTGTTGAACGGATCGTGTGCTTCGGCCACGTAGTGCGCAAGGATGGAAGCATCGAGCCTGGCCTCGTCCCACTTTCCTGCCCTGAACGCTTCCGTCAGCTTTTCGCTGTAGACGCCGATTTGCCAGGGAAGAAGGCCGTTGGCATCCAGTTTCGGTTTTCCAAATTTTGCTAAGGCAGCCTTGTACTGCCGGGGAAGCGCTTCGAAAGGGAAGCGTCCATATTTGTCCAGCGCGATGAAATGGTTGCGTCGTTCGGCTGGAGTTTTCGCGAGGGAATCGAAAGGATCGGTCACGTGCTGAAACAGCACAGCGCGGTTTGCCTCAAAGAACGGGCGAATTTCCACAGGCAGTGTGTCCACCGCTTTATTGGCAATCAGCCGCTGCCCACTGCGGCCCCACGCAAGCGATTCTTGGGGAATTGAGTTGAACAGCAGCAGACAAGCGAGGATGAAGCCTGTCCGACCCCACATTCGTTGAAAATGCAATCGATGCATTCCGCAAATCCTCTATGCCTGGTTTGCGGCTCTCAGCGTGCTCCGCTTCCGACTATAGCAGTAATAGATCACGAGCCCAATTACCAGCCAGACCACGAAGCGAATCCAGGTGATCACCGTCAAACCGGTCATGAGGCCACCGCACAGGACAACGGAAGCGAGCGGGAACCATGGAACCAGCGGAACGCGAAAAGCGCGCGGGCGGTTTGGCTGATTGCGGCGGAGAAGAATCACACCCAGTGAAACCAAAACAAATGCGAACAGCGTGCCAATATTTGACAAATCGGCGGCGTCACTGACGGCGAAGATGCCAGCGGGAATACCAACCGCGAAACCCGCGATCCAAGTGGACCAATGCGGTGTTTTGAAGCGAGGGTGCACCGCAGAAAACAGCTTTGGGAAAAGGCGATCTCGCGACATCGCGTACCAGATGCGCGCTTGGCCGTATTGGAAGACCAGCAAGGAAGAAATCATGCCCGTCAGGGCACCGACCACAATGATGGAACGTGAGAATCTGTTCGCCCCAAGAACCTGCAAGGCGTAGGCCACGGGAGCTTGTGCTGCGTCGCCAGAGACAAAGGTTGTATATTTCATCATTCCCAGCAGAACGATCGAAACTCCCACATAGAGAAGCGTACAGACAATTAAGGAAAGAATGATTCCGATTGGCAAGTCGCGCTGGGGGTTTTTCGCCTCTTCAGCGGCGGTTGAGACGGAGTCAAAGCCGATGTAGGTGAAGAACACGATCGCTCCCCCGGTCACGACCCCTCCAAAACCCGAGGGAGCAAAAGGTTTCCAGTTGGTTGGGTTGACCAGCATGCCTCCAACCACCAGGAAAAGCAGGATGGCGGCGATTTTGATTGCCACCATCACGTTGTTCGCTTGGGCCGATTCGCGAACACCACGAACAAGCAGCACAGTGAGGATAAAGATGATAAGAAACGCCGGAACGTTGAAACAGGATCCGGTCCAATGGCCGGATTCCCAGACAGGAGTCGACCATTTGTTCGGCAGCTCAAGCCCGAAGGAAGAGAGCTGAGCTTTTGTGTACGCGCTAAACCCGATGGCCACGACGACATTGCTCACGACGTATTCCAGAATCAAATCCCAACCAATGATCCACGCGAAGATCTCGCCCAGAGTTGCATAGGAATAGGTATAGGCGCTGCCGGCGATGGGAATCATGGAAGCGAGTTCGGCGTAACACAATCCTGCAAATCCGCAGGCGACGGCGACGAGGAAGAACGAAATGGCAATGGAAGGCCCAGCGGGAGGGCGGCCATGCATGAGGACGTTGGCGGTGCCATGTCCCTGAAGGAAGTTGATAATGATATCGAGGACCTGGGCGCGCAGGATGGACGGGGCTTGAAAATACTCTCCCGCGGCGGCGGTACCGGTAAGAACGAATATGCCCGAGCCAATGATGGCGCCGATTCCGAGAGCCGTGAGGCTGACCCAGCCGAGCGACTTTTTGAGACGCCTTTCTGGCTGCTCAGAGTCTTCTATTAGTTGATCGATACTCTTGCAGCAGAAGAGTTGTGATCCCACCCATGCTCTCCGATCGCGTCCGGGAAACCGGCAGAATCAAATCACCCGGTGCGGTATTTGAGGAGTGAAAAGCGAGCCTCAATTTACCCCGAGAAGGTGCATCGCGCAACCTCCCGGGGGCCATTCTTACCACGTTCATGCTGGCAGTTCAGACTTGCTCGAGCTGAGCGTAACGCTCAATAAACTTTTTGGTGCCGCGCCCAGGAAAGCTGACGGAAAGGCGGCGATCTTCATCTTCGCCTTCCACGCCCACAATCGTTCCGACGCCGTAATTGGGATGGCGCACTTTTCGTCCCAGCAGAGGATTCGCATCGGCACCATGTTTCGCGGCGGGCCGCCCAAACGAACCTGTGCCGGCTGAACGCGGAGAAGCCACTGCCGATCTCTTGGGTCCACCGCGGACGCGGAGAAGGAATTCCTGCCGAGAGTACGAGTATTCACGATCGGGCTCGTAACGGCGGCTTTCGCCGATCTCCGCCATCGAGCCACGAACGGTGTCGACCAGTTCGCTGGGAATTTCCGCCAGAAAACGAGAGGGCAGGGAAGCACGCAACTGCCGTTCATTGCCGAAAATGCGGCGGTATACGGCGCGCGTAAGCGTCAGTGATTTCCGGGCCCTGGTCATCCCCACGTAAACCAGCCGGCGTTCCTCTTCGATTCCTCCTTCCTCTTTTATGGAGCGGCTGTGCGGGCAGATGCCTTCTTCCATACCGGTGAGAAACACGTGGTCGAATTCCAGTCCCTTGGTACTGTGCAGTGTAATCAGAGTTGTGCCGGGTTTGCCGTCGTATTGATCGGCCTCGCTCACAAGCGCGGCGGCGTCGAGGAAATCCATAAGTGTTTCACCGACTTCCATGCTCTCGGCCACGGCGCGCGTGAGCTCTTCGAGGTTTTCCATTCTGGCGACGTCTTCCGGAGTGTTGCGGTCTTTGAGCATGTCCATGTATCCGGATTCTTCCAGAACAGCATGCAAGAACTGTGCAGGTTCCTTCGTGGAAAGCGCTTGTTGCAGTCTGCGAATGAGCTCTTGGAATGCCCGCAGCGGCGTAACAGCACGGCCTGCCGACGCACCGGCCGAAAGCTTTTCGATAGCGCTCCACAATGGAGTTCCATCGACACGTGCAGTTTCGCGGAGCACGTCGACGGTGGCCTTTCCGATGCCGCGCGGGGGCACGTTCAATACTCGCAAGAGAGAGACGTCATCTTCTGGATGCATAGCCAATCGCACATAGGCCAATGCGTCTTTCACTTCTGAACGGTTGTAAAAACTGAATCCGCCAACCAGTCTGTAACGCAAGCCGCGTCGCCGCAAAACCTCTTCGAAGGCGCGCGATTGGGAATTGGTACGGTATTCGACGGCACAAGTCTGGTCTGAATCTTCGTTTTGAATGCGCTCTAGTTCGCCCGCAACATATTCCGCTTCGGCCTGGGCATCCCTAGCTTCAAGATATTTGAGATTCGCTCCGCCCCCTTTCTCCGCCGTCAGCGACTTGCCCAGCCGTTCGGCGTTATTTGTAACCACCCCGGCTGCGGCATCGAGAATGCGCTGTGTCGAGCGGTAGTTGCGCTCCAGTTTGATCACCCGCGCTGTGGGAAAATCGCGCGCAAAACTCAACAGAATCGAGACGTCCGCGCCGCGCCATCGGTAAATGGACTGGTCCTCGTCCCCCACGACACAGATGTTTTGCTTCCGTCCAGCGAGCAGCCCCATCAGCTCGTACTGGACCCTGTTTGTGTCCTGATACTCGTCCACGTGAATGTATTGAAACCGTCTCTGCCACTTCTCCCGCGTCGAGGCGGATTCACGCAACAATCGTGCGGAACGAAGCAGCAGGTCATCAAAGTCCAAAGCCTTGCAATCGTGCAGGAGCTTTTCGTAAGCCGCAAAAATGTCCGCGATCTTGCGTCCGTCCTGGTCAAAGGCTTCCGCTCGGACCTGCACTGGCGTCTGGTTGTGATTTTTCGCGTAACTGATCCGGCTCAGGGCATGCCGGGGAGTCAAGCCATCTTCTTCAATCTGCAGATTTGCCATCGCCAGCTTTACGGCTGCGACCTGGTCGTCGTCATCGTAGATGGCGAAGTCCCGCGGCAACCCAGCCGCAGCCGCTTCGCGGCGCAGGAGTTGCGCGCAAAGCGAATGAAACGTGGAAACCCAGGGCTGCGCAGGTAGAACTCCGGCGCGGAGCAGCAAATCCGTAACGCGGTTACGCATCTCTTCCGCGGCTTTGTTGGTAAAAGTCACGGCTAGAATCGCTTCGGCCGGTACTCCGTTGGCAATGAGGTTGGCCATGCGGTAGGTAATCGCGCGCGTCTTGCCGGTGCCGGCGCCGGCTAGGATCAGCACCGGACCTTCCGTGGTTTCTACGGCCAGCCTTTGTTCCGGGTTCAGTTCGTCGATGAGAGTGAGCATCGGTCCGCGGCGTTCGAAAAAGGTTTCCCCAAGTCATGGTAGCCGACCGCACGGATGCGCGCAAACTAGCGGGGCGTGAGGGCTCTGGAATTGTTCCAAAAGATTCCCTGGAATCGCGCGAGGAAAAAACGTTCACCTTTCCGCGGCCCGGCTTAGATCAATCTCGAAGTACATGAGTGCACGATTCTTTTCGATAGCTACGACTTCAGGGAGATACAAATGAGCAGTGTTCAAGAGATCGAATTGATTCCGAACGTCGAAATAAAGCAAGCCTTGCACGACGTTGTGCGGCGCGATAATGCTTGCGTGCACGCCTGCGTCGCGCAGCTCCTGTTCCACTTCTATCCATTTCTTATCGTGCCCAACTTTTGGGCCTCCCAGTGGGATGGGGAACCTTCTTTGCGTGATATTCTTCGCGCCTGGCTTCAGGATCGCGTCGGTCGCCTGTTCCGAAGTTAATGGATTCAGGGCCTGCTGATCTTCTTCCGAGAGTGTGACGTTAAGGCGGATGCGCTCCAGATTAACTTTCATGCTGTCGTCCGAATCGTTTCGAAACGCGACCTGCACCGCCACAATTCCGGCTGCGTACGGCGATTTTTTGTGAAACTTCTGTTTATACAGTTCAGGGTCTATCCACGGCTGCGCGGTGATGGTCATGCCCTCGTGCGATTCGAGCGCCGAGGTCTTGAGCGAGGTTGGCTGTTGCGTGGCGACCTCGTTTGCGGACAGGAGTAAGAGTGTGGAAATCGAGAGCAAGAGGATTAGTTTTCTGGCCGGGTTATAATAAACTTTTCTCATCTTGACGCCTTCGATTCCTGGGGGGTACGCAGGGTTGCCCTGCGTGGCGCGCCGCCTGCTGCCGGCGGGGCGCGGACAGAGCGGAGCCACGCTTAGTGTATTTCATTTATAGCTTTCTCATGGGCCTTGCAGCTTTTCTGCTCGTGCCTTACTGGCTCGTGCAGGGTCTGCGGAACGGCAAGTATCTCTCAAATCTGGGAGAGCGGCTGGGTTTCTCCTTCCCGTCGCTCGCCAAGCTCCCAGCCCAGAGCCACGGGGCCATCTGGATTCACGCGGTCAGCGTCGGCGAAGTACTCTCTGGAATCACTCTCGCGCGGCGGCTGAAGGCCGCCTACCCGGATCGGCCTCTTATCGTCTCCACTACCACCATTTCAGGTCAGGTGCTGGCACGCGAGCGCCTGTCGTTCGCCGATGCCGTCATTTACTTTCCGCTGGATTGGAGCTTCTGCGTGCGCCGGGCGTTGGACGCGGTACGGCCTTCGCTCGTTCTCCTGCTCGAAACCGAAATGTGGCCGAATTTTCTGCGGGAATGTGGACGGCGCGAGGTTCCTGTTCTGTTTGTTAGTGGCCGTATCTCGGATCGCTCCTTCGCGCGTTACCAGAGGTATCTGGGCGCCTTTCGTTTATTTCTGCGACCCTTCCTGAAGAGTGTGCTTTTGCAGGCGAAGTCGTACCTGATGCAAAGTGAAAAAGACGCGGAGCGCATTCGAGCTCTCGGTGCACCTGCCGAGCGCGTTCGAGTCAGCGGAAATTTGAAATACGACATGGAGCTTCCTGCACCCACTCCTTTATCCAGCTGGCTCGAAGCCGAAGTTCAACGCAGCGGCCGTTCGCCGGTGATTGTCGCTGGAAGTGTGGTCGCCACGGAAGAACCGCTTGCCCTCATCGCGTTTGGTACTTTGCAAGGGGAGTACCGCAATGCGTTCTTGGTTTTGGCGCCGCGCAAGCCTGAGTATTTTGATGCTGCTGCGGAGTTCATTGATGAGTCTCACCGCAAATTCATCCGGCGGTCACAATTGCCAGTTCCCGGGCCGGCACAAACGCCTGGGCAAGCGAATGGCCCCACGGGTAACCACCCCATACCGGAGAATGTGACAGTCCTCCTGCTCGACAGCATTGGGGAGCTAGCCTCGCTCTATCGCCTGGCCGATGGCGCCTTTATTGGAGGCTCTCTCGTTCCTTCCGGCGGCCATAATATTCTGGAACCGGCGGCGTTTGGCAAAATTCCGGTCTTCGGCCCGTCGATGGAGAACTTTGCGGAAATCGCTTCCCGGTTTTTATCGGCAGGAGCTGCGATTCAGGTGGAGAGCCCCGAGGACGTGGGCGTGGCATGGATTGAATTGTTTCGCGATCCGGAGCGCATGAAGAGAATGGAAGAAACAGCACGACGGCTGGTGGAAAACTCTCGCGGTGCAACGGATCGAGCCATAGCGGAAATTGCAAAATACCTGAATGGTGCTGCGCGATGAGCTTCCCACGTCTCTTGCGCAGCTTCCTCTGGCCGCTCTCTCTGGTCTATGGAGGCGCCGTCCGAGCGCGAGTCTGGATGTACCAAAAAGGCTGGTTGAAACAGCGCCGCCTTGAGGCGGCGGTCATCAGCGTTGGCAACCTCACTGTGGGCGGCACTGGCAAAACTCCCATGGTTATCTGGCTGGCTGAGAAATTTCTGGCGGATGGGAAGCGCGTGGGCATTCTTAGCCGCGGCTATCGCGGCTCGAATGGCACCAGCGACGAAATCGAACTGATGAAATTCCGGTTGCAGGGCCGCGTTGCTTTCGGTGTCGGCAAGGATCGCTTTGCCGCGGGGAAACGTCTAGAATCGCAACAACCCATCGACATCTTTCTGCTGGACGACGGCTTCCAGCATTTGCAGCTCGCGCGTGACTTGGACATTTTGTTGATGGATGCATCGCGTCCAATGCAAGGCGAATTCTTGCTGCCCGCGGGTCGACTTCGGGAGCCTCTCAGTGCCATGAGCCGCGCGAACTTGGTCGTTTTCAGTCGCGCAGAAACGGTGCCCGGGACCTTTGAAGCGATTGACAAACTTTCCCGGTTCCCTGTGTTCGGGAGTGCCACCCGATTGTTGGGATTCCGGCGTTTTGGTGGCGACTTCTCTCTCCAATCAAAGGAGCAAATCGGCGTGGGCCCATTCTTTGCATTTTGTGGCCTGGGCAATCCAGATGCGTTCTTCCGCGACCTTCGCAACTGGGGTCTCGCGATTTGCGGGCAAGCAATTTTCCCCGACCACTATCGCTATAGAGAGAGAGACATTTTAAGGATCAAGCAAGCAGCGAAACAAACCGGGGCCAATGCCTTTGTCACCACCGAAAAGGACGCGCAGAATCTTCTTGGGAGAAACGTCGAGGAGACTCCTCTCTACATCTGTGTGATTGATTTGGTAGTGAGTCCGGAAGCAGATTTCCGCAACATCCTTGACGAGATGCTCGCTGTCAGGACGAGGGCCGTTGCATGAAAATTTTAGTCCGAGCGACGAACTGGGTGGGCGACGCAATCATGGCGTTGCCCGCGCTGCGTGCGGCACGCAGCCGTTTTCCGGAAGCGGAGATCGCGATTGTTGCCCGTCCATATGTTGCGGATATCTATCGCGATCAGCAAATTTGCAATCGGCTCATCACCTATGATCCCAGCGTTGTGCACGTAGGATTTTCTGGCCGCGAGCGTCTGGCCGCGGAACTACGCGCGCTCAAATTCGATGTGGCTTTGCTCCTGCAAAATGCGTTCGACGCGGCCTGGCTCGCCTGGCGGGCGCGCATTCCTGAACGTATTGCTTACGCACGCGACGGGCGTAGTCTTCTCCTGACTAAACCCGTGCCAGTTCCCAAGGCTGGAGAGATTCCTGCCCACGAAAAGTTTTATTACCTAGAGCTTCTGCGCCGCGTTGGTTGGATCAAATCTCTTCCGGAAGCGAATTTCATCAGCTTGACCGTTCCGGAAGAAAGGCGCCGGAATGCCGAACATTTTCTATGCCACGCCGGCATGCGCCGTGGCGTCTTACGCATCGCCATCGGGGCAGGCGCTTCTTACGGATCGGCGAAGTGCTGGCCGCCCACAAGGTTTGCGGAGCTCGCGAACCGTCTCCAGTCGCAGACGGACGCGGACGTGGTCCTATTTGGGCCCGCCGCTGAATCAGCCGTATCAAACGCCATCACTGCCGAAATGTGCAGGCCCCCCATCGACCTCACCGGGAAAACGGCCATCGCCGAACTGCCTGCTTTGCTCTCCCAGTGTCATCTCTTCATCGGCAACGATTCCGGAGCGATGCACGTCGCTGCCGCCGTCGGTTTGCCGGTGGTCGCCGTGTTTGGCCCTACTGACCCGCAGGGTACTGCTCCCGTGACTCCACGCTGCAACATCGTTCAAGAAAAACCTTACTGCAGTCCATGCTTTCTCCGCCGTTGCCCGACCGACCATCGTTGCATGACAAAAATCACGCCTGAGATGGTCGAGGCTGCCGCGAAAACGTGGCTGTTCAAAATCGAGGCACAACGTGCCTGAACTCCAAGCCTTGCGCCCCGCTGTCTTCATCGATCGCGACGGCACCATCGCCGAGGAAGTCGGCTACTTGAATCATGTCAGCCGTTTTCGTATGTTCCCGTTTGTCGCAGCCGCGCTGCGGCGTCTCAACGAAGCGGGCTGCCCCGTTATTGTGGTGACCAATCAATCCGGCGTTGCCCGCGGCTACTTTCCCGAGTCGTTGGTGCACGAAGTCCATCAACTGATGATGCAGCAACTCTCGAAATCGGGCGCGAGAATCGATGCCATCTACTATTGCCCGCACACCCCCTCGGAAAACTGTAACTGCCGCAAGCCAAGAACTGGCATGCTGGAGCAGGCTGCCCGGGAGCGCGCTCTCGATTTGCGACGCTCGTTTGTGGTCGGGGATCGCCACGCCGATGTCGAGCTCGCTCGCAACGCCCATGCGCGCGGTGTTCTCGTCCGCACCGGCTATGGAGAAGGCGAGCTCGCCTGGCACGCGGTGAAGTGGCCCACGCCGCCGGATTTTGTTGCCGCTGACCTGGCCGAAGCGACCGATTGGATTCTGAGGCAACTGGGATGAAGCGCTTCCCCGCAAAGAAGGCCGTATCGCCATCGGCCGACCTCCGAGACCTTGCCGAGTGCGTCGAAAAATTCTCCGGCAAAACCATCGTTCTCCTTGGTGATTTCGTTGCCGATGAATTTCGATACGGGGAAATCTCGCGCGTCTCGCGCGAAGCCCCGGTGTTAATTCTCAGGCATCGGGAGACTCATTTGGTTCCCGGCGGCGGCGCCAACGCCGCCAACAATCTCGTCTCGCTCGGCGCGCGAGTCTTGCCCATCACCGCCGTTGGCGATGATGCTGCGGGAGACGCGCTCGTCCATCATTTCCGCCAGAAGGGCGTTAACACTAGTGGCCTTCTGTGCGTGAAGGGTTGGACCACTCCCACGAAGTCTCGCTTTTTGGCTGGCTGGGCGCATACCGTCGCACAGCAAGTTCTACGCGTCGACTACGAGCCGCACGCGCCACTGTCCGAAGCCATTCGTCAAAAAATTCAACGCAAACTTTCCGCGAGCCTGCCCCGTGCGGACGCTCTCGCGATTTCCGACTACGGTATCGGCGTGGCAAGCCCGGAACTCGTGCGGGAGGCCACTGCGCGGCTTGGAAATTCGGTACCCGTCACCCTTGATGCGCGTTACCGGCTGCATAGCTACGCGGAATCCGGTATCACCTCCGCCACCCCAAACGAAGCCGAGCTAGAAGCGGAACACCACACGGCCATGGCGTCCAATGTAGAGGCACTTGCTCGCGCTGGCCGTTCCACTCTTTCGTCAATGAAATTAAAAGCCCTTCTGGTAACTCGAGGCCGCCACGGTGTGGCACTCTTTGAATCGGGGCACCGGCACACGCTCATCCCCGTTCACGGTTCCGACCAGGCTGTGGATGTAACCGGCGCCGGCGATACGGTTCTTGCTGCCTACACTTTGGCCCTCGCTTGCGCTGCCTCACCACTCGAAGCCGCGCATATCGCCAACATCGCTGGTGGCCTCGTGGTCATGAAACGCGGCACCGCCACCGTTTCACGCCAGGAGCTTCTCGACGCCATCTGCAGCGAAATCTCCGGAACTGCTTCCTGAGTTATGCGTGAGGCTGCTTCCAAGGTTGTTGCTCGCGATGTGCTGCAACGCAAACTCGCCGAACACAAACGCCGCGGTGAACGCATCGTTTTTGCCAACGGCTGCTTTGATACGCTGCACGTGGGCCACGTCCGCTATCTCGAAGGTGCTCGGCGAGAGGGCGACGTCCTCGTTGTGGGCGTCAATGCCGATGGCAGCGTGGGCCCTCTGAAAGGTCCCGGCCGCCCCGTCCTGGGTGAAGTCGCGCGCGCACTGCTTGTCGCCGCGCTGCGTTGCGTCGATTACGTTGTGCTTTTTTCTGAATCCAACGTGGAAGCGCTCCTCGAAGAACTGCGACCTGACGTTCACGCCAAGGGAACCGACTACACCGCAGAAACCGTGCCAGAGCGCGCCATTGCGGCTCGTCTAGGCATTCGCGTGGCCATCGTTGGAGATCCCAAGGATCATTCGACGCGGGCCTTTTTCGACTTTCTTCGTCAGGCGCCTCATGAATGAGCCACGCTTCCTCGTCGTGCGCCTCGGTTCTCTTGGAGATATTGTTCACACGTTTCCTGCCGTTGCTGGCCTGCGCGAATCTTTTCCCCAGGCCGAAATTGTTTGGCTCACGCACCCTCGTTGGAAACCGTTGGTCGAAAGCAGCGAACTGGCCACGGAGATCTGGGAGACGGAGACGCGCTCCTACCTCTCACTCCGCGATATCCTTGCCCGCATCCGAAAGGTGCACTTCACCACGGCAATTGATTATCAGGGTCTCTGGAAGTCAGCGGCGTTGCCATTTCTCTCGCGCGTGCCGCGCAGAATCGGGTTTTCCACCCACTCGATTCGCGAATTCGGCGTACCGCTCCTTTACACCGATCGCGTCCGGTGCACCCAATCTCACATTGCCGACCAGAACGGCGAGCTTTCGCAGCGCGGGGGCGCGCGGAACGGCGTGGGTCCAGTCACCCTCTCCTTGTCAGCTCAGCACGAAGCCTTTGTCTCGCAGCTGTTCCGTGATTTTTCGATGGATCGCTACGTCGTATTGAGTCCCGCTGGCGGCTGGCGCTCCAAATGCTGGCCTCCAGACCGGTATGGCGCACTCTGTCAAGAAATCCACGCATATCTAGGGCTTCGGTGTGTCTTGAATCAGGGCCCAGGTGACGAGGAGTGCGTTGCTGCCGTCAAAGCTGCCAGCGGGGAAGCTAGTCCCCTCGCTTACAATGGTTCACTCGGCCAACTGATGGCTCTTTTGCGCAATGCGATCTGCGTCGTTGGCGGTGACACCGGACCTTTGCATCTCGCTGCCGCTCTCGGCACGCCTGTTGTGGCGCTCTTTGGTCCCACCGACCCAGCTCGCAATGGTCCATACCGCCCCCGTGCCGGTCCCGCAAAAGACATTGTTTTACGCAGTCCGCATGCGGTGACTACCTACAAGCGAGGCGATCGACCCGATCCTTCCTTGCTCCAGCTCGAAGTTGCCACGGTTTTCGATGCGGTTCGCCGGCAAGTCGAGGCACACCGATGAGCCTTCCCGGCAGTTTTTTCATGCGCTGGCGTGTTCGCCTGGGGTATCCGCTCGCCGTTGTAGTTCTTTGGTTTTCCAGTCCCACGCCCCGGAGTATCTTGGTGGGCGGTTTAGGAGGGGTGCTTGGTCTTTTCCTTCGCGCCTACGCAGCCGGCTACCTGCGTAAACACGAGGCTCTCACCGTCGCCGGTCCTTACGCCTACACTCGCAATCCGCTCTATCTCGGCAGTGCCATCCTGGCTCTGGGAGCAGGAATCGCCTCGAAGTCGTGGTTTTCCGTGGCCATTCTTCTGGTCTACTTTGTCATTTTCTATTCCATCGTAATACGTCGCGAAGAAAGGGAATTGCACATGCGCCACGGCGCTTCTTTTGAGGAATACGCCCGCATGGTCCCGCTCTTTCTTCCAGGTCTGAAACCCGCGAAATTATCGGTAGAATCGGTGGACTCGTTCTCCTTTGCGCAGTATAAGAAGAATCGTGAATGGCGCACCGCCGTCGGCTTCCTATTAATTCTTGCTGGTTTCCTTGCGATTTGGTATCTCAGTTTGCCCTGATGCAATGGTTTCTGCAGCCCCGGAACAACCCACGAAGCAGCTAATCTCAAAACGCTGGCCATCGGTCAACACATGCACGGCGCCATCGCGGTCCGTTCTCAAGATGCGCACGCCCGCTCCTTGTAAACGCTCGAGGAGCTCGGGGCTGGGATGTCCATAGGGATTTGCCTCTCCAACGGAAATGATTCCGATCTGAGGGTGCACGGCGGCAAGGAATTCGGGGATCGTCGAATTCTTGCTCCCATGGTGTCCAACCTTGAGAATATCGGAATGCAGCAAATCCGCTCTGTTCTCTTCGAGAATTTTGTGTTCCGCCAGTTTTTCTGCATCTCCCGGCAGAAGAATGTTCCTGTCCCCAAAGTGCAGCCGTAGAACAAGAGAGTCGTCGTTTCTTGCCGCGAGTTCCACTTCACCGGGCGAAATCTCCGGCCACAAGAACTCTCCGGAAACGCCGTCCCAATCAAAGGACTTTCCGCGAAGCTCGCGCTCGATTGGGATTTTTCGCTCTCGGGCAACTTCTTCCAGGTGGTGAAAACCCAACGAACTCACTTCGCGCCCAATCCAGAGTTTTCCCACGCGAAAATTTTCCAGGATTGCATTGAGTCCGCCCAGATGGTCTTGATGCGCGTGCGTTAGTGCTACAACATCCAGTTTCTGAAAACCACGCGACCATAAATAAGGTGAAACAGCCTCTTCACCCGGATCGATGCCGAAGTTTTGTTCCTGTCCCTGAAAACCGCTAAACGCCCCTCCACCATCGATCAAGAGCGTCTTGCCGCCCGGGGACACAACGAATATCGAATCCCCTTGGCCCACATCCAGCACACTTACTTCCAGTTTTCCCTTGGACCATTTCGGTTGGAAGGGAAAGATTGCAATTGTCAGTGCGAATGTGATCCACGCAAGGGAAGATGCCCAGGCAAAAGCCCTCTGTCGCGAATGTTTGAGCCGCATCTCAGCCGCGAGCACAATGCCAACCACAAAGAACAGTGCGATCAGCCAGAACGGCGGCCCTGGAATCCGGTAGCTCCACCGCGGAAAATGCGCGAACCAGTGAACCAAGTGCATCAGCAGCACGGTGACCCACACCAGCGGAGCGGCGAAAAGCTTCCCCGCTGCGGGGAAGATCAGACTCATTGTCAGTGTCACGAAACCGAGTGGCACCAAGACCCCGACCATGGGCACAGCCCCAAGGTTGACAATCGGAGCGGCCAAGGCGACGCGATGAAAATCGCGCGCCATCAAGGGCAACATCCCGATTTGCAGCGCCATGGTCACCACCAACAACTCCCAGACTCGAAACGTCAGCGACAATCCACCAACAAAAGCGTTACCCGCCGCTTTGCCAAGTCGCTCCGGCATGTGCGCAGAGATCCATTGTCCCAGCAAGCGCAGATCGATCCGGAATTGCGCCGCGCGTGGCTCGTGGGCCGAATCTCGAGTGACATCCCTCCAGCCTCGCAGCGCTCGCACATAGGGCTGCGCGGTTCTTTCCAGCCACGGCACGGCCAGCCCTGCAATGGACCCAATCGCCACGAACGTGAGTTGAAAGCTTGAGTCGCGTAGCGCGAGCGGTTTGGCAACAAGAAGCGTGAGAGCTGCCACTGCACCGGAATTGAGCAGCTCCAGCCGGCGAAAAAAAAATCCACCCAACACTACAATCGTTGCCATGACCGCAGCGCGCAAGACCGGAGCGCGCTGTTCAACGACTGCCACGTACCCAAAGAGGAGCGTCAGAGTGAAGAGCATCGTCCAGGTGCGAGCTAGACGCAGTTTTCTTCCCGCCCAGAAAAGCACTGCGGCGATGGCGCCCACGTGCAAGCCGGCCACCACCAGCACATGAAAAGCGCCGGTCTTCTGAAAATCGGTTGATTCCGTTCTGTCCACAAAGGTTCGGTCGCCCAGCAGCATCGCTCGAAGCACACCTGCGACCTGGGGAGTTCCGTCGCAGAGTCTGTCAACCTTCTCCCGCAATAGCTTCCGCCCGCGCGCCAGCAATGCTGCCGCGGTAGCAGGGGGAGACGCTACGCGCTCGATGAGGTCAGGCGCTCGCAGTGTTGCGACCAAATCGATGTTTTGTTGGGCCAAATACGTCCGGCGGTCGAATGCACCCTCATCCAGGAACACTGGTGGACGTTTTGCCTCCGTCAGAATCGCAATTTCATCTCCTGCATGAAGCTCCGGCAACGGCGATTCATCCGGCTGCCGCGTGAAACTAGCGCGTAATCCGCCTTCCACACGTAGCAGTGCTCCCTGGAACTCGATTCCAGTCAATTCGATTTCGAGGCCGTAACCCCACGGCAGTTTCGTGGGCTCGTCGCGCAAGCGCCCGTGCCACCGCAAGGGCGTTTCCAGAGAAAGTCGCCCTCGCTCCACGAGTGACGTAACGTGGTCGGGAGGTCGCGGTTGCTCCGCGACGCAAACCCCGAGAAATCCGAGCAACACCCACGTAAAGAGCGAGACCACGGCCGCCGGAATGAGACGTCCGATTCCCGTTAGCCCAATGCCGATGAGAATGAAGGCGAGGCTGGCAAGGAAACAAGAGGAGAGAAGAAAAACAGACGTGGCATTCGAAGCTGCTACAGGGTGCAGACCGAGTGCGATGCCGCAAGCAAACGCTGCGGCAATCGCAACAGCCGGAAGCCTCATGGGGTTTTTCGCAACCTGACCAGCGTCTCGATGTGAAAGGTCTGGGGGAAAAGATCGAACAGGTGCACTTCCGTGATTTCGTACCGGATGCTTGGCTCCGGGATTCCTTTCGGCTTCCGAGCCGAATTTGTCAAAACCGCCAAGTCGCGAGCTAGCTTCGAGGGATCGCAGGAAAGGTAAACAATCTCCCGAGCGCCGAGCTCCGCAAGGCTCTTCGCTGCCTCCGCGCCCAACCCTGCCCTTGGCGGATCCAGGACCACGAACTCTGGCTTTTCTTTGGTCTTCCTCAAAAACTCTTCTGCCTGTTCATTGTGTGATGCGATCGCGAAGCCCGCGAGTTCTGCATTGGCGGATAAGTCCCTGGTTGCCGCCAGATTCGCATCTACGCTCACCACCTTCTGAAAAGCTTTCGCCAACGGCAGCGTGAAGAAGCCGACCCCCGCGTACAAATCCAACGCCAGCTCGCCGTGCGCACTTGCCGTCACAGTTTTCAGCAAATCCTCAATCAGAAATCGGTTCACCTGAAAAAACGATAGGTGGCTGACGTGGTATTTGTACCCGCCCGCTTCCTGTGTCAGGTATCCCGGTCCACTCAGCTCAAACTTGTTCTTTTTCTGGTCTAGCAGCAGCAAGCTTTCAATCTGCGGAAGCGCGCCACGGAAAGCGGACGCCAGTTCTTCAGCGGGCTTCGGAAATCTTTCAAATGCCACATTGAGGCCAATCTTTTCGTCTGCTGAATCCACGAATGCTTCTATCTCCTGAATTCCCGTGGGTAGCGTGCCTGAGCGTGTCATATTTTGGAGCTTGGCAAAGGTGTCCGCGAGGCGGGGCGAAAGCACCGGACACTCGTCGATCGGCAAGATCAACGAACTTCCGGGCAAGAAGTATCCGAGCGCCCGCGGCAAGCCGCTCCTCACCGCCCACTGCGCGCGGTTCCGGTAGGCGTACGGCTCCGCCGTATGTTCCGCAATCGGGCCCTCCCAAAGAATGCCGCCAAGCCGCGAAAGTGTTTCGCGCAAAATCTCCTTCTTGAGCCGCAATTGTTCACCGGGAGAAATGTGCTGGTAGTGACAGCCCCCGCATCTCTGAAAATGAGGACACTTGGCTTTTGCGCGCTCTTTCGCCGGCGAAGTGACTTCCAGCAGTTCCGCCCACAGCACGTTCTTCTTCCTCGATTTCGTTGCCGCGCGCACTTCCTCGCCGGGGAGAACATAGGGGACAAAGACGGTATTTCCTTCGGTGTGCGCCAAGCCCTCACCGCCGTACACAAGCTTCTCAATCGATAATCTCAACTCATTAGCCATCAGAATTTCCAATTCTAAGCGAAAATGGTCTCTGAGGAACGGGTCAATACGCTTCTATCTGAGTTCAGAACGTCAGCAATCGCGCCTGCAATTCTAGGATAAATAAAAAAGACTCAGCCGCGGTAACCCGAACTCTTCCAGCAGCCGCCTTTGCATGTACTGCTTCTCAACCATCGCCAGTTGCTCGGCCTTCATCTTTCGCCTGTACGACGCCAGTTGCCCATCCATTTCACGTCGGATTTTCAATAGTAAGGCTTCCGGCGTATGGCTCGTCAGCAGCGCGTGCAACTTTTCATCCAGAACCGTTAGTCGTCGCTCCAGGTCTTCGAGATCCAGCCTCCCAGGCGTATCTACAATCGTTGCAATCACGTCCAGGCCATCCGCGATCTCGGCAACCCGGGCCGCCAATTCAGTTTGCAGCGCAAACTGGTTTGCTGCTGCCTCTTTTAGCTGTGCCGCGTTTTTTGCGAAGTATTTCTTCAATTCCTCGCGGGAAAGCGGTTCGGCGGCTGTGGCGCTCGGATTCCTCGGCGCGCGGCCGGCAGCCGCGTCTTGTTGATCTTCCCCGGCTTGCAGGACCGCGTCAGTGCAATAGGCAAGGCTTTTCAGAGGCTTGCCCGACCCTCGTCGCGACCTCTGGTAGCTTTCAAAGGCATTGTCAATTCCTTTCAGCACCGCTTCCAGCGGCACGCCCGCCTTCTGCCAGGCTTCCATGATCGCCCAATCGAGTGGCGACACCAGCAAGTGCGCTCCCCGTTTCTTCCAGAAATATTCTTCGATTTCGGTAAAATAGTTGAAATAGTTCCAGCCGTCCATTTTGTTCGTGGGGGTAGCGAATCCAGCCAATGAATCCGGTCCGACGGTCTGTGCGCGCGCAGGCTTACTTTTGTGCTCTCTTGGCCTGAGCTGTTCCTCGCGCTCCACGACCGTCCGCCGCGGTGCTCTTCCCTTGTTCCGCCGGCTGATTCTTCTCCCAGATCAATCGCAGCCCCGTCAGCGTCAGAAAGTCATCCGTGTGCTCGATGTGTTTCGAGCCTTTCGCCACCAGTCGCGCTTGCCCTCCGGTCGCCACTACTTTCACACTTTCGCCAAGTTCTTTCTTCATGCGCGCGAGCATCCCGTCAACCATATCGACGGCCCCATAGTACAGGCCTGCCTGCATGTGCGTGACCGTATTCGTTCCAATGACTTTCCCGGGGTCTTTGATTTCCACTCGCGGCAATCTCGCCGCCCGCGCAAATAACGCCTCCGAGGAAATCCCCAGCCCTGGCGCAATCACCCCGCCGAGGTACTCGCCTTTCGCCGAAATCGCATCGAAGGTGATCGCCGTCCCGAAATCCACCACGATGCAGGGCCCGGCATATTTGTGAAACGCCGCCACTCCGTTCACGATACGGTCCGCGCCCACTTCCGACGGGTTGTCGACCAGCACTGCCATCCCGGTTTTTACGCCGAGTTCCACGAACAGTGCCTTCTTCCCAAAATACACGCGCGACATTTCCGCCAGCGTCCAGTTCACCGGCGGCACCACCGAGCTGATGATCACTCCCGTAATGGCGTCGCGGTCTAATCCAGCCAGCGTAAACAAATTCCGCGTCAAGACGCCGTATTCGTCCACGGTCTGTTCGCGCGCCGTCGTCAACCGCCAATTCGCGACTAGCTCTTCGCCTCGAAACACTCCTAAAACCGTGTTGGTATTACCTACGTCGATGGTGAACAGCATTTACCTCGCCTCCGCCACGTCCCCCGCAATCACCGTCACCACGCGTCCGTCGTCGCGCTCGACTTGCAGCAATCCCTCGGGCCCAAGTCCCGCAGTCGTCCCCAGGTAGCTCTCCGTGCCGTTCGTTACGCGCACTCGCTTGCCATGGGCATAACTCGAGATCACCTCAAAGCGCTTTACCACGCTCGCTACTCCTTCGCGCAACATCCGATTGTAGTCGCTCTCGAATTCCCGCAGCAACCGCACCAGCAACTCCATGCGCGATTGCGGTTTGCCCGTCTCCAACCGCAGGGAAGTGGCAATACTCGCCAGCTCACCGGGAAACTTCTCCTGATTCACGTTCAGTCCAATTCCCACGATCACGAATCGCACCTGCCCCGGCTCCGCGTGCATCTCCGTGAGGATACCGCCCACTTTTTTGCCGCGAATGATCAGGTCATTCGGCCACTTCAAGTCCACCGCCAGGCCGGTCACCGCCTCCACCGCTGCGTGAGCGGAAAGCCCCGCCATCATCGTCAGTAGCGGAGCCTGCACCGGCGCCAGCTTCGGCCGCAGCAGCAGCGTTACATAGATTCCCGCAGCGCGTTCCGAACTCCACACGCGTCCCGCACGGCCTCGGCCCGCGGTTTGCTCTTCCGCCAGAACGACGGCCCCTTCCGGTTCGCCTGCATGCCCCAATTCCAGCGCCACGCGATTCGTCGAATCCGTCTTGAAAAAATGATAGATGTGCTTCCCAAAGAGGCTGCCTTTCAGCCGCTGCTTCAGCATGTCAGGCGTCAAAATGTCAGGGACTTGCTCGAGAAAGTATCCGGTGGCAGGCTGACCCTTTACTTTCACTCCTAATCCGCGCAGCCGTTCCATCCACCGCCACACTGTGGATCGCGACACACCGATTTCCTTCGCAATGCGTGCGCCGCTGATGATGATCGTGGCGTTTTCCGCCAGCAGCGTCAGCAGTCCCGCCACTCTCCGGTCGGTTGTGCCGGGTAAGGATTCTGGAGCCATGAGAATTTCGCTAAGGACCGTAGCAGCCTAAGCTTACGTTTCCTCGATGCTGTCCACAAGCAGGCTCAGATTCGAGGCCAGGGCCGACTGCGTCAGCATCCCTGAAGAAAGGAAATCCGCTCCTGCTTTCGCGTAGGCGTGCGCATTTTCCAGCGTGATCCCCCCGGAAATCTCGATTACGCAATCCGCTCGCAGTCCGCGCGCAATCTTTACGCATTCCGCCGCGCGTTCCGGTGTCATGTTGTCCAGCAGCACGGCCTCGGCTCCCGCGCCCAGGGCTTCGATCAATTCGCGTTCGTCACGCACTTCAATCTGCACCGTCAGCGGTCCTGGCCCGGCAACCTCCGGATCCAGCCCTGCGGCATCGTAGGCGCTCGCCGGCCGCGGCGGTGGCGTCTTTGGCGACACATACGTATGCGCTTTATCCAGTGCCGCCTTGATTCCGCCAGCTAGGGCAATGTGATTCTCTTTCAAGAGAATCGCGTCAAACAGTCCAAAGCGGTGATTCATTCCTCCGCCCATTTTCACCGCGTATTTTTCCAAGGTTCGCAGGCCCGGCAGCGTCTTCCGCGTGTCCCGAATGCGCGTCTTCGTTGCCGCCAGTTGTTCCACGAATCGCCGTGTAAGCGTAGCAATACCGCAAAGATGTGATAGAAAATTCAGTGCCGTCCGTTCTCCGGTCAGAATCGCCGTGCCGTTTCCTCTCATCTGCACGAGTGTCGCGCCCGGTTCTACGAACGACCCATCGGTATGCAGGATGACGACTTCCATCTCGGGATCGAGCGCGCGAAACACGTTTTCGGCCAGCGGCAATCCCGCACAGACAAGCGTCTGTCGCGACAGGATGCGCGCTCGCGCGACCGCTTGAGGTGGCGTCGTCGCCGCGGTACTCGCGTCCCCCGGCCCGATATCTTCGGCCAGCGCCCGCCGGACGATCCCCTCGATCTCTTCCGAATGCCAGTTCATCAAAAAAGGCGTCCCCGCCCGGTTAAGCGCCCCGCTCCAAGTCGTCTAGCCGTTTGCGCAATTTCTCCAGTTCAATCCTTTGTTGCATGAGTGTAGCTTCCAGCCCCTTGATAATTTTTTCCGGTGCGCGGCTCCGGAAAGTGTCGTCGCCAAGCTGTCGTTCCTTTGAAGCGATGGCTTTTTGCAGCCCTTCGATTTCCTTTTTCAGTCGCATCTTTTCCGTTGTCGTGTCCACCGTGTTCGAATATGCTACGCGCACATCGTATCGCGAGTTCGATCGCACTACGCCTCCTGCTTTTGGCAGTGGCTCAGCGGAAATCTTCAGATCGGACAGAATCGCTAGCCGCAATATTCCATCAACACTTGGCTCGATTCGTTCTCGATCACCCTGATTGGCGCTATGAAACTCAGCAGGGATTTTCTTCTTTGGGTCTAGCTTCATCTCTGCTCGAATATTTCGAAAGTCCGAGATCACCTCTTGAATCAGGGCAAAGTCGTTTACGTTCCCTGCCCACCAAGAATGGTCGTCAGCGCCTGGGACGTCTTTCGGGAACTTGTCTACGGCTATGGATTTACTGCCTGGGCGCTGGGGCATTTGATGCCAAAGCTCCTCAGTTATGAACGGCATCAACGGATGAAGAAGCCGCAGAGATCTATCAAAAGCCGCGAATAGGTTCTTCCATGCAACTACTGCCCGCTCTCGGTCCGTACTCAATAAGTCCGGCTTGATCCACTCAATGTACCAGTCGCAGAAATCGCCCCAGAAAAACTGGTAGGTAACTTGCGCTGCCTCGTGAAACCGATAGTTCGTCAGCGCTGTATTTACTACGCTGGTCGCAGCGATGAGTTTCCCAAAAAGCCAGGCATCGACAAGAGGAACGGTGCCCTTGTAGCTGTAAGGAGCTTTTTCGCGCACCTCCGGCGCCGCCAATTCTTCCAGCTTCGCTCCCCCTTGCTCAAATTTATCCAGGTTCACAAACAAAAACCGCGCCGCATTCCAAATCTTGTTCGCGAAATTCCGCGCGCTCGTTAGCTTGTCGTCGGACAGCACGATATCGGTTCCCGGCGCCGCCATCGACGCCAGACAAAACCGCATCGCATCTGTTCCGTACTGCTGATTCAGCTCGACAGGATCGAGTCCCGTTCCTTTGGATTTGGACATTTTCTCGCCGTTTCCTGTGCGCACCAGCGAGTGCAGGCACACGGCGCGGAAGGGAACTTGCCCGGTGAAATGAATCCCCATCATGATCATCCGCGCCACCCAGAAAAACAGGATGTCGTATCCGGTGATTAACAGGCTCGTCGGATAGTAAGTCTTATAGTCCACCGTGTTCTCGGGCCAGCCCATTGTCGAAAAGGGCCACAGCGCGGAGCTGAACCACGTGTCCAGAACATCGGGATCCTGCTCCAGCTTTGCGGATCCACACGCCGCGCATTTCGCCGGAGCCTCGCGTGCCACGGTGACGTGCTTGTTTTCCTTGCAGTACCACGCCGGAATCCGGTGCCCCCACCACAACTGCCGTGACAGCGTCCAGTCCCGGATGTTTCTCATCCAATTGAAGTATTCTTCGCGCCGGTTTTCCGGCACCATCCGAATCTCTCCCCGTTCCACCGCAGCAATTGCCGGCTCCGCCAGAGGCTTCATCTTGCAAAACCACTGCGTCGAAATACGCGGCTCCACGATCGTCTTGCTTCGTTCGCACAGCCCGATTGCGCTTGTGTGTTCCGTAATCTTTTCCAGCAATCCCTGCGTTTTCAAATCCTCGACAATCTTTTTCCTTGCTCCGAACCGGTCCATCCCTGCGTACGCGCCCGCATTCGCGTTCATGTGCCCGTCATCGGTCATCACGTCGATTTCGGCAAGCTGGTGCCTCTTCCCAAGTTCAAAATCGTCTGGATCGTGTGCCGGCGTAACCTTCACGGCGCCGGTCCCGAATTCCCGGTCCACCATTTCATCCGCGATGATCGGAATCTCACGGTTCATCAGCGGCAGCATCACCTTCTTGCCAACCAGCCTCTTGTACCGCTCGTCGTCGGGATGCACCGCCACCGCTGTGTCACCCAACATTGTTTCCGGCCTCGTTGTAGCCACGACCAAGAACTCATTCGTCCCCATTACCGGATACTTGATGTGCCACAAATGCCCCTGCCGCTCCTCGTGCGCTACCTCCAGGTCGCTCAACACGGTCCGGCAGTCCGGGCACCAATTCACCAGCCGCGTTGCCCGGTAGATGAGTCCATCTTCATACAGCCGCACAAAGACTTCGCGCACCTTCCGGGACATCTCCGGCGACAGTGTGAACTTCTCCCGAGACCAGTCGCAGCTTTCTCCAATCCCTTTCATCTGCTGCGTAATTTGTCCGCCCGCCTCTTCCTTCCATTTCCATACCTGCTTCTCAAATTCTTCGCGCCCCAGCTTCTGGTAATTGATCCCTTGGTCTGCAAGGTATTTGACCACCACGCGTTGCGTCGAGATTCCTGCATGGTCCGTTCCCGGCAGATACAGCGTGTTGTATCCCCGCATGCGGTGCCAGCGCGTCAGGATGTCGATCTCCGTATGCTCCAACATGTGCCCGATGTGCAGCGAGCCAGTGACGTTGGGCGGCGGTATTACGATCGAAAACACTGGCCCGGGAGCGCTGGGGTCGGCCTTGAATAGCTCTTCCTTTACCCAGTACTCTGCCCAGCGGGGTTCGATCTGCTGCGGTTCATACGCTTTTGCGATCTCGCGAGCCATCCAGTGCGGTTCTCCAGGAAAAATCTCAGCGCAACTGCTCCACGCGCGCCCTTTCTTCTTCAGAGTAATCTTCGACTATACGGGGGCTAAACCAGTTGCGTCAATTCGGCGCATCCAGAGACATCAAATGCCTCTTCTTTTGATGAATGGGAAATTGGAAGCGATCTGCGAAGTGCCGGGCGGGGAGTTACGGCTTCTTGGACTTCAACTCTTCCTTGACCATCGCTTCCACGACAGGCTTCAAGATCTCTCTCGTCACCGCTTGCAAAACTTCGGGACTCATCTTGGCCAAGACTTTGGCCACGAGGTCGTCCAGGTTGGCCGTTGGCTCAGGTGCCGGTGCCTCGTTGCCCCCTTCTCGTGCGTGGAAAGCGGATTTCCCGGCAGTTCCGGGATCCGCCGTCTGCAATGCGCCTTCGGTCACCTGCGCGGCTTCCTCTCGAATCGCTTCGACCGTCGCGGAAGGCAGTGCAGCGTCCTCGATTACAGCTTTAGTTTTCTCGCTGACACTCTCAACTGACTTTTCCTTATCGATCGTCGGTTCTGCCGGCGCATCCCACGTAGAGGTCAGTTGGCTGGCCTTCTGAAGCTGTGCGTCCCAGGGATTCGGTGAAACAGAGAACCACGAATCCTTTCCTTCCTTTGTCTCCAGCTCGGTTTTTGCCACTTCAGGCGCGGGGCTTTCGATCTTCTTGGCCGGAGTGGGTTCATTGCTAGTTGTGTGAGAAACTTCTTCCACGGCCGTTGCTGTTTCTACTGAGGTCTTTCCTTGCAAAATGGTTGAAGCCGCCGGCGCCCACGCGTCCGGCACAAATGGTGTCGCCGGAACGGCAGTTGTTCCTGGCGCTACGGATGGCGGGGCCTTCGTTGTCTCCGTAACAGGATGGCTTGCAACCGGTGCAGTTTCCACGACCTCTGGCTTTTTCTCCTCCGGCTCCCATCCCGTGTGTCGCGACTTTTCGCGAGCAATCTGCTCGAACCCGCCCGCGCGCCAATCCTTTGCATTGTTCCGCGTCTCTGTCTGCGCCTGACTCTCCGTCTCCTCATGTCTCCAGCCCGCCGGCTCTTCGGGTGCCTCTTCTTCATCGGCCTCTTCTTCATTCCCGTCGCGCCAATCGTGCTCCATTGCGAATTCCGGGGAAGTCTCTGACACGAAACTTTGATCTTCTTCCGTTTCTTTCGCAGGCGTTTCCAATAGGCTGCCGAACGCCACTGGATGCGAGCCCGAATCAATCCTCACGGGCTCCGGGCGAAGCGGCACTTGATCCACAAAGTTTTCCTTGGAGGCCGACGGAACGGGCTGTTCGCGCCTCGGCGGTGCCGGGGAAGCCTCCAGCGTCGGCACGCTCGGGGCTGGCATCAACAGGCCCGCACCCTTCAACGTGTCGGGCTCCGCAGCTTTGACCGTGGGCACATTCCCGTGTGCCACTCCCGCTCGTTGCAGCGCTGATTTCACCATCGAGATCAGCGGGTCTGCTGGAACGAATGGCTTCTTCAGTACCCCATCCGCTCCCACCCTCTGCGCTTCCTGCTCATCTAAAGGATCAAACGCTCCCACCAGCAAAATCACCGGAATATGTGCCAGTGCGGGGTCGGTCTTCACGAACTGGCAAACTTCATATCCATTTCGCACCGGCATAAACACGTCGGCAAGCACCAGGTCTGGATGCACGTCCGAGATCTTCCGCACTGCCGCCTCGCCATTCCCAACGGCAACGACGTCAATGCCCTGATCCTTCAGCGCAAGCACCACCATCTTCTGGATGTTGCTGTTGTCGTCCGCAACCAGAATTTTTGGCACCAAACGCCCTCCGGCGATACTTCACCCGGACATGCCACTCCAAACGCACCGTGGCCGTGCCGGATTCCCTGCCTCATTGTATTGGAGCATTCACGGATGAAGGCGTCAATCGTAACAGAAGAAGTGTGTGTCGGAAGTGAATACTACCTTTTGGCCCCGTTCCTAGGCGCTTCCAGGGCTAAAAACACGAAGGGTGCGGCATGAATGGCCGCGCCCTTCTACTTTTTCTCCAATTCTTCGCCCCGTGGAATTTAACTACCAGGGAATGATTTTTCTCACGCCTTTCTTCTTTTTGCTGCTGGACTCTTTCTTCTTGTCATTCTTGGTTCCCGTTTGGGTCGCATCCTGCGTCGAAGCAGCATCCGTTTTCGTGCCATCGGTCGCTTGACCCGTTGCGTCAGTCTTCGCTGCGCTATCGGCGGTCCCCGTCGTCCCCGCGGCCGCATCCGTCTTAGGCGTCCCATCGTTTGTGCCCGTCGCCGCCAGGCCGCTGGCGGGATCGCTCGTTGCTGGCGGCGCGGTCCCATCCGGCTGAGGTCCCGTTTTCGGTTCGCCGCCTTCTCCAGCCGGAGTCACACTTTCTGCTCCCTGGGTCGTCCCGCCGGTCGTGCCGGGCGAAACTGTCGCTACGATTCCTGTCCTCGTACCGCTGCTACCCTGCGTCGGGCTTCCTCCCGACAAGATATCCATTCCAGCTTCGCTCTCCGACTCCGGCGTCATCGTCGGCTTTCCGTTCCTGGCCGCCGCGTACAACTCCTGTCTCGGGTTCGTATGTACCAGCGCCAAGGGTTTCATGACAAGCGATTGATGTGGTCGTGGTGCATTCTTTTCTGCCGTCATCCACGCCACGGCCTGCGGGTCCGCTTGCGGCACGGGTGCTTTCATCGCCTGCAGCCGCTCCTTCGCTTGCGGGGCCAGCGGCGAAAGCGGATATTCCCGCACGATTCTTGCGTAGAACGGCGCGGCAAGCTCCTTCTTCTCGGTGCCTTCCCAGATGCTTCCCAGCATCCACAGCGCGCGGTCGGCCTTGCTGTACAGGGGGTAGCGGTTCACCATTGCCGCCAGCCTGGAAGCCGCCGCTCTCTTGTCGCCTTTCCCGTAATAGTAAAAATAGCCGATGCGGAAGTCGCCTTCTGCGAGCACTTCCTGCACCTCTCGCAGATGCTGCTCCGCTTTTGCCGCCAGCGGATCATTCGGGTATTTTTGTAAAAACGTCTGGAAAGCATCCTCCGC